>ERZ837910.2628-NODE-2628-length-21533-cov-9.073936_pt1 | contig 21533 bp, 14 predicted proteins | sample MGYA00519940_ERZ837910 | MGnify/ENA primary metagenome ERZ837910 (study PRJEB31850, sample SAMEA3708825) | human gut metagenome | biome: human gut; feature: human-associated habitat; material: faeces | place: China | collected 2014 ... | reverse complement strand
TACTTGATTTTCTAATTGCATACGCAATTCGTGAAATGTATAATTATACTGTTGAAACATCAGACACACAAATGTAAATAGGGACTTCGTTTTAAATTGTTTTCACAGCATCTCCAAATGGGGAACTGTAGTTTCACCATGAGGGATTTTGAACACCGTCGGTGCGTAGAGGGCGTGGTATGCCCTCATGCACCGTTACGTGTGTTCACTTAAGCGAAAGCGGTACCGAATGGGAAACTACAGTTCCCTATTTGGGCATGATATGAAAACAATTTATCAGTTGATTTACTCACCAAAATCCGCTATACTTAAACTTAAATGACATTAGGAAAGAGGTACCGGAATGGATAACGCAACCGAAGAAAGCATTATGGATATCATCGGAAAACTGAAAAAGATTGATTACATAAATCCGGAAGACATCCCTAATATTGATTTATACATGGATCAGGTTACGACATTTATGGACGAACATCTTGCTGCGTGTAAGCGTCTGGATGACGATAAAATACTTACAAAAACCATGATTAACAACTACACAAAAAACGATTTTCTTCCACCACCGGTCAAGAAGAAATATTCCAAAGAGCATATGTATCTTCTGATTTTTATTTACTATTTTAAAAATGTATTATCAATCAATGATACGCAGAAAATCTTCCGCCCGCTGACGGATATGTTCTATAACAATAAATCAAGGGATATTTCACTGGAAGAAATCTACCGCGTCATTTTTGAGATGGAGCGCATACAGACAGATAATCTTACCAAAGACATTTTGAGACGATTTAAGTATTCACAAAATCTGTTTCCGGATGTTAAGGATGAAGACGAAGCAGACTTTCTCTCCCGTTTCGCTTTTATCTGCCTGCTCAGTTTTGATGCTTACCTCAAAAAACAGTTAGTGGAGCGTTTAATTGACGAAACTCTTTCCGATGAAGCGAAGCAGAAAAAAGACAAATAAATTACGGATAGAATTGAGGTTACTATGAACGAATTACTTGCAGGATTAAATGACAAACAAAAAGAAGCGGTTCTCCACTTTGAGGGACCGCTCCTTATTTTAGCGGGTGCAGGCTCCGGAAAAACCCGTGTTCTCACCCATCGAATTGCATATTTAATTGAGGAACATCAAGTACCGCCCTACCACATTCTTGCCCTTACCTTTACTAATAAAGCGGCAAACGAAATGCGCGAGCGTGTGAATAACATTATTGAATATGGTGCCGGCAGTATCTGGGTAAGCACCTTCCACTCTACCTGTGTTCGTATTTTAAGACGATTTATCGACCATTTGGGTTATGATAACGCCTTTACGATATATGATAGCGATGACCAGAAATCACTGATGAAAGATATTTGCAAACAATTAAATATTGATACAAAAAAATATAAAGAACGCACTTTCTTAAATGCTATTTCCTCGGCAAAGGACGAGTTAAAAACACCGGAGCAGTATGCTGACGAAGTAGCAAAAGAATACAACAAAAAGATTTTTGGACGGGTTTATAAAGAATACCAAAAGCGTCTAAAACAAAATAATGCTTTGGATTTTGACGATTTAATTATGCTTACTGTGCAATTATTCCAGCAGAATGCGGAAATACTAAACCATTATCAGGAGCGTTTTCCATTTATTCTGGTGGATGAGTATCAGGATACAAACACCGCACAGTTTACATTATTAAGTTTGCTGGCATCCCGCTACCAGAACCTTTGCGTGGTTGGTGACGATGACCAGTCGATTTACCGGTTCCGCGGTGCAAATATTCACAATATTTTGAATTTTGAAAAAATCTTTCCGGCAACGAAAGTTATACGATTGGAGCAGAACTACCGCTCTACTAAAAATATTCTTGCGGCTGCCAGCGGAGTAATTAAACATAACTCCATGCGTAAAGAAAAAACGCTTTGGACAACGGCTGAGGCCGGTGCTCCGATTTCCTATGGGCGCTACGATAATGAATATGAAGAGGCTCAGGGCATTGCCGCTGACATTCACCGTCAGGTAAAGGATGGCATGTCCTACAACGACTTTGCTATTTTATACCGTACCAATGCACAATCCCGTGTATTTGAGGAAAAACTTATTTATGAAGGAATCCCTTACCGGATTATCGGTTCTGTCAACTTTTATGCCAGAAAGGAAATTAAAGATATCCTCTGTTACCTGAAAACAATTAATAACAGTGCAGACGATATCGCAATTAAACGAATTATCAATATTCCAAGACGAGGCATCGGACAGACAACCATCGGACGTATTTCGGACTATGCTTTTTCGCAGGAAATGCCATTTTATGAGGCACTTCGCCGTGTGGATGAAATTCCGGGATGCACCCGCGCCAGTGCAAAAATTCATTCATTTGTCAGCCTGATTGAGCATTTTCGCATGAAATTACGCGGCGAAATGTATTCGCTTGAGGATATGACTCAGGAACTTTTGGATGTAACCGGTTATGTCCGTGAATTAGAGGCAGAAGGCACCGACGAAGCAAATGGCCGCATCGAAAATATTGAGTCTCTGATGAATAAGATTGTTCAATATGAAGAAGATAATAATGGTGGCTCGTTAAATGACTTATTGGAAGACATCGCTCTTGTATCAGACATTGACACGGTATCCGATGACGCTGAGCAGGTGCTTTTGATGACGCTCCACAGTGCTAAAGGACTGGAATTTCCAAATGTTTATATTTGCGGTATGGAAGAAACAATCTTCCCGGGGGCTTCCGCCGTATTTGGCGATGACCCATCTGAACTGGAAGAAGAACGCAGACTCTGCTACGTGGGAATTACCCGTGCCATGAAAAAACTGACGCTCACAAGCGCAAATCAACGCATGCGTAACGGTGAAATGAATTTCAACCGCCCATCACGCTTTATTAACGAGATTCCGCGCCACTTGGTGAAACAGACCTATGGCGCAGTCCTTAAACCGGAGACCGAAAGTAAACCAACAGAATTTTCGAGGACAAAAGCTTCTCTTTATACCAAGGACCGCAAAAATCCATTTGCCAATAACCCTTACATCCAAAAGGGAATGGGAAGTGCTTCACCTGCCGGTGCTCCGGATTATCAAGTTGGCGACCGGGTGTCACACACGAAATTTGGGCAGGGCATTGTCCGCTCCCTCACAAAACTAACAAACGACTATGAGGTTGTCATTGAATTTGATGGATTTGGACAGAGAAAGCTCCGCTCTTCGTTTGCCAAACTGACAAAATTATAATTTGATAAAAAAAGTATAGTATTCCATAACTATTCGTGTTACAATATGGTTAAAGAATCTTTTTGAGAAAGGATGGTTTTTATTATGTCAGGAAAATTTGAGGAAATGATAAACAACGCTAAAATTACTGAGTTGTTAAACAAGAAAAAAGCAGAGGAAGAAAATAAAAGTTTTGTTCTTTGGATTTTGGCTATTATCGGTGCAGTTGCTGCTGTAGCTGCTATCGCATTTGCTGTATACCGTTATATGAATCCAAAGTACGCTGATTTTGACGGTGACTTTGATTATGACGAGTTTGAGGATGATTTCGAAGATGACGACATTGATGATAATGACGTTTATGTAAAGAAGACAAACTAGTTTTTATTCTCCTTTCACCCCAAAAGAACCGCCTGTACCGGACATACCGGTGCAGGCGGTTCTAATTATTTCTCTCTATTCTATTATCCTAATTCCGGAACTTTTTTTGAAATTGCAACTGCTAATGCGCCCGGTCCGATATGACACGAAACACTTAAGGAAAGCGGGTCAACAAAATCCACCCGATGTCCCGGAAATTCTGTCTCTAATTCTTTACGAAACGCCTGTGCCTCGGTATCATCTGCCGTATAAGCAACATGCATGTAAAAATTATCCCCATCCGGATCATGGAAACGTTCTTCAAAGTCATGGCGAATTGCCTTAATCATTGTGCTTTTTGCCGCCTTCAAAGTTTTTACTTTTGCATAAGCATCTAACTTTTCTCCCTGAATCTGCAAAACCGGTTTGATTCTTAATACGGTTCCGATAGCTGCAGCCGCCGGTGTAATTCGTCCACCTTTTTTCAGATAAGAAAGCGTGTCCACCATGATATAAATACTGGACTCAAATTTCTCACGAAGCAAAATCTCCTGAATCTGTTTGCCATCATAACCATTCTGTGCCAGTTCAATGGCATCCATTACAGAGCGTCTCTGTGTAACCGAAATTCTCTGGTTATCTACAACAAAAACTTTATTTTCGTACTTTTCTTCATAAGAAAGCATCATGGCAGTTCCGCAAGAGCTGCTCAATCCACTCGACATCGGAATGTAAACGATTTCATCATAACACTCTAACACACTGTCCCACAGTTTCATTAATGTATCCGGTGCCGGCTGTGATGTCATTACATCTGCGCCCTGCGCCAGATATCCATAAAACTCATCCTGACTCATGCTAATATCTTCATAAAATGTATCACCATTTACAAAAAAAGGCATTGGCACAACGTGAATGCCAAGCTTCTTTGCTTCTGACTGAGTAATCCCACTATTACTATCTGTAATTACCGCAACTTTTTTCATCTATGCAATCCCCTTTCAAAAGATACATTACATCATATCATTCTACTATTAAACTTCGTTTTTGTCAAACAACCGGTATTTCTTTACTATTCTTTCAATCCTCCGAAGAACGGGTTTATACAAACAGAACAAAAATCCGGCAGTCGCTGCTCCAAACAACAGGTTAAAAGGAAGTCCTGACAAATACACAAAACAAACCACCGATAAGGAAAGCTGCTGTGAAGTAAAAAAGATGGTATTTAAATCAACAATGGCTCCGTAGATGATAACGACAGCCAAAAAGCCATAGAGTGCTACAAGCCATCGCTTACTCTCCCGTCCGTAGAAAAATACGCCGGCAAAAAATCCTACCAGACCAAGGGCCACCATTTGAAAAGGTGTCCATGAGCCCTGACCGAAATAAAAATTAGAAACAAAAGCACTTAATGCTCCTGTCACAAAACCTACTTCACCTCCAAAACTTACGCCTGCCAAAATTACGACAGCCGCAATTGGTTTTATCTGCGGCAGAAAGAAAAAAGCAATTCTTCCGGCAATCGCAAGCGCGCAAAGCGACGCAATCATCGTAAGCAGCATAACACCCGGCCGTTCTTTTTCAAAGTGAGCAAAAAAGCCAAACAAAGCAATCAGTAAAACCGCCATACTCACAAGATAATAATTTTCTCCCTTTAACACAAATATTTCATAAAAAAGCAATACAAAGGCAAGTATGCCAAGGATACTATTGCGAATTTTTTCTTTTTGCATATTTCTTCACATCCTCAATGGTTATTATGTGTGGATTTACCCGTCTGGTCACCCGGTTCATCCCTGTTGTGTAAAACTGGTTTTCTTCCATAAATTCTCTCACCGGACACTGCACAATGATTTCGCCCTGATACAAAAGTGATATTTCGTCAGCGTACTTCGCTATAAATTCCATATCATGCGACACCATAACAATGGATTTTTCCATTTTGGTCCACTCTTTTAAAAGTTCACCAAATATCTTCTTTGACTTTGCATCCATTCCTTTGGTCGGCTCATCCAAAAAATAATAATCTGCCTCTTTTCCGAGTGCAACACAAAGCGCAAGCCGCTGTTTTTCTCCACCGGACAAATCCTGTGGATTCCTTTTTTTTAGTTCATCCAAACCAAACCGCAAAAATAAATCTTTCGAGCATTGGCTCATTTTATCCCATTCTTTTTGCACTGTCTCTTCTAATAACAAATACATCGGATTTTGCGGCAGATATGAAAAGTTTACCGAACTCATTTTCCCATGATACGGTCGAAACTGCCTTGCCATCAGCCGCAGTAAAGTCGTCTTTCCACTTCCGTTGCCACCCACAAGACACGAAATGGTATTTGCCGCAAAACGCCCCTTTGTTTCCTTTAACACATCCGGTGATTTCTTCTCATAGCGAAACGATATGTTTTTCAAAGAAAAGTCCTGCGATGACGTTTGTTTTCTTTCAATTTTTTCTTCTTCCCCATCCGGAAACACTGCGCTTTCATAGTTTCCTTCAAACCAGATTCTCGCTTCCTTTTTTGTCAAAAGTCCATCTTCCAATTTCAGATATGACGGCAAAAATTCTTCAAAAATCGTTTCCTTTAACTGTGCCTGTATCGTCCTTGGCTCACCCATTTTCTCAATTTTTCCGTCTGCCATACACAGCACTTCATCCACAAAGGCAACCAAATCTTCTAACCGTTGCTCCGCTATTACAATTGTTACACCAAATTCTTCATTAATCTGGCGGATTAAATCATAGATTCTCCGCGCCGCAACCGGGTCTAACTGGCTGGTCGGTTCATCCAATATCATAAGTTCCGGATTCATAGCAAGACCGGAAGCAATGTTTAAAAGCTGCTTCTCCCCACCACTTAAAGTCATCGTGTCCCGCATAACCAGATTTTCAAGCCCAAATGAACTAATCACTTCTGCTAACCGCCGTTTCATCTGCTGCTGTTCCATCCCGATATTTTCAAGTCCAAATACAATCTCGTACGAAACCCGGTCTGTCACAATCTGATTATCCGGGTTCTGCCACACATATGCACAGCCCTTCGCCTGATTGGTAAGGCTTCCTTCCTCTCTTCCGCGGATTCCCGTTTCCCCGGCAAGTTTGCGTAATAAAGTTGTTTTTCCGCAGCCGGACGGACCGACAAGCAAGGTAATCGTTCCCTGTTTTATTTCCATCTGTTCCACAAAAACCGCCGGTGCTACTTCATCCGGGTAGAAAAACCGGTAATCTTTCGCTTCGATAAAAGCCATGCTGCTTCCTCCTTTCCGTACATCCAAATCGGGATGCCAAGATATAAAATCCAAATCAAAATCTCCCACGCCGGCAAAAATTCCATGTGTATACTTGGGAAAAACCAAACCGGCGCAGGTGCCATTATTTGTTTTCCAATCACAAAAACACCCATCATACATACAATCGCAAAAAATACATAATCTCCCATATTCCATTTACGTGCATAAAACGATGTGCGCCCATTTTTTCCATACGACTTCGCTTTCATTGCCATACTTCGTTCTACCGAATCTTCCATCGTTTTACCAAGCAGTGCAGACCACACATGCGGACGATTTCCATGCAGTGAAATCATCTGTGAAAAATCTTTTTTTGCCTTTGGCACCATACGAAGAATCATGGAAAAAAGCAGTGAAAAAGAAGGAAATCTTTTTCCTGACATCGTCATAATCTTTTCTGAAGTCATCACATATGAAAAATCGGAAAACAGAAAAATAGTTCCTAACAAAACAACTGCCATATAACAGCCATACAGCACCGCTTCCTTTGTCACGGCGTTCTCATTCAAATAGAAAAATACCGTCATACCACGGTGATTGAGCAGTGGATTCACAACCACACAAAGTGCCGCCACCGTAAGACTTCCCACAAAGGATTTAAGCATTTTCAGAAATCCTCTATTTAGCGAAACATCAATTCCCATCAGTAACAAAAGCAATCCATATAAAAGCGGATGTCCTGCCACAATCAAAAGAACCAGTGTCATAACATAATATACAAACAAAACGACCGGATGCCTTCGCGTCATCGCATTCATGGTTTCCTCCTCTAGTATTCATACTCGCAAACATAATAAAATACAATTACATCGCCATTTGATACCTGATAGTTGCTCGCTCCCACATTCGGCGTCATGCCATTGACCGAATACATCCAACCGCTCTTGGTGCCACAGTCAAACTGATACAAACCGCCAATTCCCTTCACATAATAGGTGCCATACATCGGAGTGAACTCGCTATCTAGGGCGATGTTGTTCTCTTTTGTAATTCGCTTCAATATATCATACACGGACTCTTCTGCCGTGCAGGAACATTTACCGGAATAATAAATTCCGGATGCCGGAATCACCTCTTCTAACCCATTTTTCCACAACTCTTTTTTCTTTAAAATCTTCTTACACTCAATTTCAAAAGAAACTTCATTTTTGGGTTTTTCCGTTTGCTTTTCGGTCGGTTTTACAGTTACAGGTTTTTCGGTCGAAACCGGTTTTTTTGTAACATTTTCCCCGGATTTTTTTTCTGTTTTATTTCCTTTATCCTTTTTTGGTGCAGTCACAGCCGCCGGCTTAGCAGTCGGTTTTTCTGTATTTTTCCCTTTGATTTTCTCTTTTGGTGTACTTGTGCTTACTGCCGTTTTCTGCTTGAGAGTCTTTGTTGGTTCTACCGATTTTGTTGATTCCGGTTTCGCCGTCTCCTTTTTTTCCACAGAAACTACATCTTCTTCGGAAGCATAGTGTGGGTTTACTTCTTTATTCGGTTTTTGTATGCCCTGTATCACTAACGCCCCGATGATAACGAAAAACAGTACCACGCAGGCGATAATTCCTTTTTGATTCCACTTCATCTGAAAGCCTCCAAAAAAAACTTCTTATATGACAGAGTAACAAACAATGGACAAATCTGTCAAGCGTTGGTATAATATCTTGCGATGGTATAAATAATATTAGTAACCATGAGGTTCTTTTAAGATTAATAGGGAAGACGGTGTGAATCCGCCGCAGCCCCCGCTGCCGTATTAGGGGATGGCTTGTACATAAATGTCACTGGCATATGCCGGGAAGGCGTACAAGATTGGTTAAACCTTCCAGATGAACCTTAAGTCGGAAGACCTGCCTTATGGTGTGAAATGTGACCTTTCGGAGGGAGAGGAAATGTTTTGACTATTCATTCTAGTCATCACAGGTCCTTGTATGCCCTTTTTTCGGGAATACAGGACTTTTCTTATGTTATCGCAATACCAGAACAAAAATACGCGATACGCGAGAAAGAAGGTTTTTCTATGAAAAACAAAAAGAAACTTTTATCCGTTCTCTTAGTCTTTGTTATGACGGTAAGCGTCTTTCATGGCTATGCAGCAAAAGCAGCGGATACAGTCAAAGTAACACTTCGTCTTGAGCAGGACAACGCAACTTTAGTTACTCCAGTTGAAGTTACCCTGACAGATGCAGACAAAAAAGATTATGGAATCGGCCTCAGTACCAAAACACTTACCCCGCTTCATGCGCTGGCTAAGTATCTGACCGAGAAAAAAGGTGCCACAACAGAAACAATGAAAAATTATATTATGGCAAGTACAAGTCAGTACGGTTTGTTTGTTAACGGTATTAGTATTGACGGCAACTCTGATGGCAGTGCTTCCTCTGACGCTTTGGACGGCGTAAACTGGGGATATGCTGTAAATAATACAGACCCGGGTGTCGGTATGGGATCCTATTCACTAAAAAATAATGATGCAGTCACCATCTATGGACTTTGGGGCGGCGGCACATGGCCAAATAACGTAGAAACAAATTACAGTTATTTTGAAAACAGCACCTTGAACACAACAGTTTCCAACAAAACTACTGTATCACTGAAAGGTGTAGGTCACGACGAGAGTTACAATCCGATTGTTAAATCAATTAGTAACGCAACTGTTGTAGCAGCAAAATATGAAAACGAAGCCAGCACAGCAACCACCGGAAATGCTGTTTCTTTAGTTCAAACGGATGAAAACGGTACTGCTACTCTTTCCTTTGATAAAGCAGGTACTTATGTACTCTCCGCTTACCGTTTGGACAGCGACGGCAAACACTCCAACATTTCCAGACCATACGCAATTGTGAAAGTGCTTGCTGCAGTTACTACACCAACGGCAACTCCGACCGCTACGCCAACAGCTGCTCCTACTGCCACACCAACGGCAACTCCTACCATTACACCAACGGCTACTCCGACCGTTACACCAACAGCTACTCCAACCGTTACACCAACAGCTACTCCGACCGTTACACCAACAGCTACTCCGGCAGGAGATTCTCTTGGCAAACCGGTTCCAACAAAAACTCCGACTGCCACACCAACTCCGGCATCGGATGACAAGGGTATTAAAAAAGTTGCAAAAAAACCTACTAAGGTAAAAGTTGTTGTGAAAAAGTCAAAGAAAAAGAAAAAATCCGTAACTGTTTCCTGGAAAAAGGCAGCAAACGCAAAAGGATACCGCATCGCACTTTCCAAGAAAAAGAACGGTAAATACAAAAAAGTAACCGATACGAAAAAAACAAAATACACCTTTAAGAAAACAAAGGGAACGTATTATGTAAAACTGACCGCTTATGTTGTAAAATCTGACAAAGCTACTTTCAGTAAAGCAACAAAACCGGTAAAATTCAAGGTAAAATAAGATGAAGAAAAAGACATTTTTATGTCTGATACTCACCGCTGCCATCTTCCTTAGTGCATTTTCGACTTTTCGTAATGAACAGGGTATGGATGGTGCCAACGTGGTATCCTCTGTAACACCGGAGGATACCGCTGACTGCGGTGCTATTTGGACAAACAAATTTTCCACAAAGGGAATCTCATACAACTCTATCCCGATTATGGGAACAAACGGCATCTATGTCGTAAATTCCAATATCCTTTATGAACTGTCTTATGCAAATGGACAGGTTCTAAGACAAACCACATTAAAAGAAAAAATGAACAGCGTCTGTAATATGCTTCTTGAGGAGCATTTTTTATATATTCCGCTGGCAAATGGCACAATGGAATGTGTTGACATCAATTCGATGACAAGCCTATGGCAGAGCGAGTCGTTTGGCGGACAGTCTCTTTCGACTACCTTTTGTCAGGACGGCTATCTCTATGCCGGCACGACAAATGTCTTGTCAAATAGCACAACCACAGGTCTCTTCTACTGCCTGAACGCCAAAGATGGCTCAACCGTCTGGACTTATGAAGATAAAGACCATCCGGGCGGTTACTATTGGAGCGGTGCCATTGTCTATGAGGATGCACTTTATTTCACCGGTGATAACGGCATTTTAGTAAGCCACAGTCTTACGGAACCGGTTGTATATGATACCGCTGTTCTGACTACGGCAAACATCCGCGCCGGACTGACCTATCACAAAGGAACCGATGCCCTTTATACCGTGGCAAAAGACGGTACATTATTTCAGATTCAATGCGGGAATCAAAAGATTACGAAGGTTTCCTCCGGTAAAATTATGAATGGTGCCAATTTTGTTACCTGCACCAGTACTCCAACTATTTATAACAATCGTTTATATGTTGGATGTATGGCAGACCAATATGGTTATGTCTGTGTCATGGATGCCCTGACTTTAAAACCTATTTATCAGGTAAAGGGATTTCAAAATGCTGAAGTCAAATCTTCTCCTCTTGTTTCAACCCGTGGTTCTTCCACCGGAGAAGTAACGGTCTATTTCTCCATGAATGCTTTGCCGGGTGGTTTGTACGCTTTTAAAGATACAGAAGGAAAAACAAGTGCCTCACTTCACACTTTGTATATTCCACAGGCAAAACAATACTGCCTGTCCAGTATTACAGCCGATGACAAGGGGCGTTTATACTATTCCAACGACAGTGGAACCCTGTTTTGTGTTACGCTTGCCAAAGATATCCCTGCGACAAGCACACCGACAGTCACAAGCATACCGGCTGCGACAAGTACGCCGACTGTTTCTAATTCGCCTGCACCGGCGGCTAAAAAGTCTGTGTCAAAGCCGAAGAAACCATATAGCGTTAAGGTAAAGAAAAGCAAGAAAAAATACAAAGTCACCTGGAAAAAAAAGAGCAAAAAATACCAGACAATTATCTCCTACCGATATGGTAAGGGAAAATGGAAAAAGAAAACAATCAAAAAAAATACGGCAGCAACGATAAAAAAAGGCAAAAAAAGACTGCAAATCCGACTGAGATGTAAAATCAAAAAACAGTCCAAATGGATTTACTCCTCTTATACGAAAACCTTTTCATTTCGCCCCTAATATGCTAAGATAAAAATAGTCATTGGATTTACAAAAGGGAGGTTTATAGTATGAGTAAAGAACAAGAACAACTACTGCAATGGATTAATGAATCCGATAATATTGTGTTTTTTGGCGGTGCCGGTGTCTCAACAGAAAGTAAAATTCCGGATTTTAGAAGTGTTGATGGATTATATAAACAGAACTACGATTATCCACCGGAAACGATTCTGTCCCATAGTTTTTATATTCGTAACCCGGAAGAATTTTACCGTTTTTACCGGGATAAAATGCTGTTTCCTGACGCCGATCCTAATGCCGCTCACATTGCTCTTGCCAATTTGGAAAAGCAGGGCAAATTAAAAGCAGTTATTACACAAAACATCGATGGTCTGCACCAAAAGGCAGGAAGCAAGGAAGTATTAGAACTCCACGGCTCTGTTTTGCGAAATCACTGCACACACTGTCATAAATTTTATTCTTTAGAAGATATTTTAGCTATGGACGGTGTTCCTCACTGCGAATGTGGCGGCATCATAAAACCGGATGTCGTTCTCTATGAAGAAGGACTTGATATGCCGCTTATGGAACGTGCCATTTCCTATATCCGCGATGCTGATTTGCTGATTATCGGCGGCACATCTTTGGTTGTTTATCCGGCCGCCGGGTTAATTGACTACTATCAGGGCGATAAGCTGGTACTCATTAATAAGGATAAAACTTCAAAGGATAACCGTGCAAATCTTATCCTGCACGAACCAATTGGTGAGGTCTTAAAACCGCTCGCCTGACAAATTATTTCTTAATCTGCATGAAATTGATTTTTGCGGATGCCAGTACATTGCGTGGAAACATCTGGTTTACACCACTTGTTCCACCGTTACCGGTATCCGTTATTTTTTTCGGATAAAGGACAAGAGAAATCTTCTTTTCTTCCTTTAGTTTTTCCTCCATCGCCTCTCCTGCAAGTACAATACTTGGCTTTTCTTTATTGATTAGAGATAAGGTATATGACATCGGCTTTTTCGTTTTGCCATCTGCACGGCAGCCAACAAGTTGAAGCCCATTATGTAAAACTGCACTCTCATCCAAAAGCAGATGCACACCTGCACCGGAGATTTTTTCTTTCTTTTCCTCCACAAGGGCAGAATCTGCACTTCCTTCCACCATATAAATGCCCAATGCCGCCTTCATTTTTTTGATACTTGCAAGAGTCTTATCTATCGTTACCTCATTTGTATGTCTACCGAATAAATTTCCTCCAAATAAAATAACATCCGGCTTTTTCTCATTCACCTTTTCCACCAGAGAATCAAACGCATGAGCAGTCATATCACTGCCTACAAAACAATTGGAAATATAAACAATGGAAGTATCCTTAACAGGCTCTTTCTTATCCTCCTGCAAAATGACAGTCTCCTCCCATGATATGCACCGGCTTTTCCAGAAAATAACAGCACCGACACACATGGTAACAACAAAAAAGCCAAGAATCAATTTGGTCGGATGATTGAAAAAGCGGTATATTTTCCCGCTGCATCCTGCTTTTTTTCCGATAAAACGAACAATGCCACGCACAAAACACAAGATAGGTGTGAGTATCATAACACTGCCATATATTACAGAATATGCATGCATAATGACGGAAACTACATCCGAAATCATTGCGGATATTCCGGTTTCAAAAAGGAACACAACTATTAAAGAAAAAACATGTAAAAACGCGAAAAAGACCACCGGTACTTTCCCGCGTTTCCACAAATCATAATATCGCAAAATAGAATAAAACCATGCTCCTAATGCATAGCACAACGCAATCACAACTTCTATCATAAAAGCACCCCTTGTCGTATGTTTTACTACACGGGTAGTGTATAATAGAACTGCTTATTTGTCAACCATTATTTGGTTTTGAATTTCTTTGTTTTGCTCCATTTTGAAACGGTTTTCTTTCCGTTTATTACCTGATACGTTCGGATTCGTATATAGTATTTCTTTTTCGTTTTTAACTTTTTAATCGTCCGGCTTTGTTTCTTCTTACCGGAAATCGTAATCGTCTTTTTCCCTTTTTTGAAAGATGCAGACGTGCTATATTGAATCTGATATCCGGTAATTGATTGTGCTGACTTCTTCCAGCTTACCGATACTTTTTTCTTGCCTGCTTTCACCTTTTTGATAACCGGCGCTTTCAGAACAGCCTGCTTAGGATTCTTGTTTGTATTTGCCGGTGCTGTCGTCGGTTTTGCGTTGGAAGCCGGCGTTTTCACAGGTGTTCCCGAAGTTTTCTGTGTCGGCGTAGGAATTGGTGTTGGTGTTGTCTTTGGTACCGGAGTAGGGGGAGGTGTTACCAGTGGTGTCGGCGTTGGTTTCGGTGTTGGAATCACAAGATTTTCCGGCACTTTTCCTATTTTTACATCCGTGTAATCACTGTACAAATACCGGTCTGTTTTATTTGCTGTTAACCAGTCTGCCTGCTCTTTTGTTGCCGTATAAATCGTCGATGGATTGTGCATTTCATAGAAGATGTAAGTATCCCATGTTTCCAGTTTTGTTCCATCAAAGCCGGTTCCAAGTCCAAACGCCACTAAATTTGTACAATTATAAAATGCCTGCCCGCCAATCGTTTGTATCCGGTCCGGAACTTCCACCTTCACAAGTCCGGTACAGTACGAAAATGTATATTCCGGTATGGAGGTCATCGATTTCAAATCCGGTAATTCGGTAAATGACGTACAACCGGAAAATACTGAGCCTGCCATTGATTGTAAATTCTCTGACATCGTAACTTTATCCGCTTTCAGACTGGTACAATTACTAAATGCCCCATATCCGATTTTCTTAATCTGAGACGGAATTACAATCTGCTCTAAAGCAGAACAACCACTGAACGTATATGGCGGAATTTCTTCTATATTAACCGCCTTTGATAAATCAACAGAAACCAACGAAGTACAATTTTGGAATTCACTACCGCCAAGTTTTTGTAAGCCTGCTCCGAGAACAACCGATGTCAGTTTTTCACAATCCTCGAAAGCTCCTTCTGTTGCTAAATTGGTTATTCCAAGGATTTTAACGGAATCCGGAATTACAACCTGTTCCAATTCACTTCCCTGAAATGCCTGATACCCAATCTGAGTCAAACCGTTCGGAAGTGATATACGCCGAATGGCGCATCCCTTAAATGCCTGCCCGTCAATACAAATTAATTTCGACGGAAGTGAAATTGATGTTAAATTTGTTGTTTCTCCAAATGCACTGTTTCCAATAAATGTTACGTTATCCGGAATATGAACTGAAGTTAATGCACTGCAGTCCTTAAACATAGTCCCTGGAACTGCCGTCCAGCTATCCGGAATCGTAAATGAACGTAAAGACTTACATCCCCAGAACAAACCGCCGGAATACTTATCCTCATCATTCTCATAACGGTTTGTGCCATCATAATCCTCTGCGGATACTGTAAATTTCCCATCTTCCGGGAACACAACATGGTCTAACTTTTCACAGTCCATAAACGCATTCGATGCAATATGCTGTACAGATTTTGGAATATTAATACTTTTCAAATTTTTACATCCTGCAAATGCACTGCAGCCAATAAAGGTTAAGCCCTCCGGAAGTGTTACCGTATCAATCGTACACTCACGGAATGCCCTCGAACCTATATAGGTAAGATTTGGTGTCTTATCTTTTCCAATTGGCAGTTCAGTCAACTCCGAACAGTTTGCAAATACATCTTTATATACGGTTTTTAATTCCTCCGGATATTTTAGCGTAAACTTAGACATTTTAGAACAATTATTAAATGCCATTTCTCCCAAATAAGTTAATTTTCCTTTTATCGTAACACTTGTAAGGGCTTTACAACCGCCAAATGCCAGTCGTGGTAATGTTGTAATCTTCTCTGGAAGTTCAATCGTGGTTAAACTTTCGCAGCGGTTAAACGCATGATATCCCAGTGACGCAACATTGCCCCATTCAATTGTTTTTAGCTGTGTCAACCCCTCACACAAATGTGAGGGTACTTTTGTAACGCCGGACTCAAATGTAATTTTTTCAATTGCATCTCCGGCAAGACAGGCACCATCATTTTTCTGGTCCACTTCTTTGTCATCATCCAGTGGATATGTGTCGTAAATCGATGTTGTACCTTCTGGAATTGATATCTCATTTAACGAATCACACTCATAGAAAATGTATTTCCCAAGCTGGCAATTTGTAGGAAGTTTCACTGAAGAAAGCACACTGCATCCATAAAAAGCATAATTATCAATTTCCAAAACACCTTTCGGAATATTTATGGACGTAATTGTCGTGTTATCCCGAAACGCATTCTGTCCAATAACAGTAACATTATAACTTGCCCCATCCCAATCAATCCGAGAAGGTATTGTTACACTTTGTGATATTCCTGTATATTTTTGCAATGTTGCTGTTTTTGTTTCCTGTGTTAATTGATAGGAAAAATCACCTTCTGAGTAATTAACTGTGTCTGCTTTTGATGACTGCTCCATAAACCCTATGGAGAAAAAGAATGTCAGCATAAAAAGCATGCTAACGATGAAACATTTCCTTCCTTTACAAACTTTATCATTCACCTTAACCATCTCCTTTCTTAATTTCATATAAATCCGTTTCATTATACTGAATTAAGCATAAAATGGTAAGGTTACAAATGTCTCATGTTCGCTTTTTGGCTGACATTCCTGTAATTTTAGTTATAGTTAAATTTCAATTTATTTAATGATACATATTTGGTCTGACTCCGCTCGCCATTCAGAATCTGAATGTTAAAGCCGACGCCCTCTTCCAGTTTGTGTGGCATGGAACCATTATATTCTGTTAAATCAAATACCGTGTGTTTCTTCGAACCAATCAACTTATAGTTTCCTTTATCTAAAATATCTGAATCACTGTAGCCATTCAGCGCCTCAGCAGAAACAAAGGCACATTTCTGATAATCCCCCTCAAAATCAAGTTCTGTTCCGGAAGCATCATATACACCAAATTGAATCTCAAATGAGGTGACATCCTGTATACGAATTCCCTTTTTTAACAAATACCGGCTGAAATCAATCGCAATCATACAACTAACTTCCTCATCGTATTCATTTTCAAAAAGCATCAGACCATCGAGTTTATTTACGCCACTCTCGACAAGACCACTGCCAAGATTCATGTAACCAATAATGTCTTTATCCTCCAAATCCGCAACCAATACTTTCGGTTCCGCAACCGTTTCCTGTCTAACCGTTTTTTCCCGGAAATGCTCCGGCCATTCATCTTCTGACAGCAGCAACTCCATTTTTAAAAGAATCAATTTACGAATCCTGCTAAATTCGCCATTCGTAAACTGAATGTTAATCCCCACTGCATCGTGAAGCTCATGATCCGAAAGAGAAACTCCATCTGCTTTGTATCCATTGTAATCCGTAAGCTTGATTTTTGTAATTTCCTTTGAACCAATAACCTTATAATTTGTCGTTGGTAAAATGTCCGAATTACTGTAACCATTTAATTCATCCTCAGAAACAAGTGCACATTTTTCATATTCAATGGAAAAATCAATTTCTTCCTCATTTTCATCATACGCAGCCGCCACCAAATGAATTTCCTGAACATCCTCAACTGCAATTCCCATATGTTCCACATACTCTCTTAATTCAATCGCATACATCGGATACAGGCCCGGTTCAAATTCCGCAAAAAACTCAATGCCTTTTGCCGTCACCGAAACGCCGTCCTCCTCAAGCCCATGTCCATAATTAATATACGCTTTCAGCATAGGATCTGCCAAATCAACAACCCACTTTTTCACTTTATCCATAGCAACCTCCGTTCTGAAGCCCCTGCTCCCATCAAAATAATTCTACTATTATCATACCACATTATAGCGAAAGAAACAAAGTTTTTCTGCCTTACCAGACAGCTAAATCACTTTACTTTCATCGTCTTTTTAAATCCAGTCTTTTTCTTCTGAATCAGCTTTTTGTACTTCTTTAACTGCTTCTTTGGCACCTTGAATGTAGCTTTCTTATAAATTCCTTTGAAAGCATTCTTTCCGATGCTCTTCAGCTTTGCTGCCTTAATGGTTACTTTCTTTAGCTTCTTGCAGCCTTTGAAAGCATTTTTCGCAATCGAAGTAACGGTATACGTCTTTTTGCCAATCTTTACTTTATTCAAGATGGTAACACTTTTTGCTTTCTTCGATGTGCATTTTTTAACAACCGCATACTTTCCGGAAATAGCATATACTACTTTTCCTTTTGTTGCGGAAGTAACTGCTTTACTTTTTTTTGGAGCCGTTTGACTGTTATTCGGGGCCGGATTTACCGGCTCCACATAATCTTCTTTAGAGAGCGTTGGCACTGAATAATTGGCGTAATCTTTTATTCCATTTCCCTGACAATCACTAAAAAACATTGATGTAACAATATGATGTTCATCAATTACCGACTTTGCTCCTTTTAAGAAATATGTATAAACAACCGGTTCCTCATCATCCCACGTAGCATCCAGCAGATACCACTGGTTTCCAATTTTCACCTGATTCCACATGTGCGTCAAACTGTAAACAGTAACACAAGGAATTTGATAATAATCACAAAGTATTTTTATCATTTTCGCATACGACTCACAACACCCCTCTTTATGTGTCATCAGATAGCCAACCGAACGTGTTTCATTTGTTGCTGCTGCACTTAAAATATGAGAATTGTTACGGTAACTGTATGTTTTCACAACATAGTCATGAATTAATTTCAGTTTCTTCGCAGTCGAAACTTTTTGAACACCGGAATTATTAAGCGATTTAATAATCTCTTGTAAAAATCCACCGTATTCTAAAGCATCAGCCTGAAATGCTGTTTTATAATAAGCAAGCACCGGATGGATTGTTCCGGTATAAACACCATCTTTTTCTTTCATTTGTGTGTGGTTAAAATACCGAATCCAAAATATAGACGGATTGTCTAAAACGACTGCTGTACTTGCTTGATACATGTTAGCAATGGTAATTTTATCTTTCGTTACAACTTTCACATTCTCCATTCTGCACTCGCCTTTATCCATGTCAAATTTATAGTAATTATAAATTGTCGTATAGATTTTCTTCTCCACATCTGTAAGCCGGTTGTAATACCATTGATTACTTTCCATTGGTTTTTCTGCGTATGGAATTTCTTTTTCTGTTCCATCACTTTCTACCGTTCCGGCTATTTTTGTCGTACTCGCATTTGAGCTCCACAACGCACGCAAATGGTAATCCATCGCTTTTGTTGTATCGATGCGGGTCACAATAACATCTTCATCTTCTAAGTACCATCCGGCAAAGGAATGGCCCTGCTTTGTGACATCCTGCGGTAGCACAATGTTGCTCTGTTTGTACTTATACTCAGTCGGAATTGTCACTCCATCCGGAAGTGTTCCACCGTCTAAGTCAGTTGTTACATGATATACAGTGCTTTCATAAATTGCCTGCAGGGAAAGTTCCCCGGATGTCGTTGCGTCTACTTTGGTCATTACCTTGTTGTTCAAGGTGTTCCGCCATCCGCAGACATACAATCCGGCTTTCTTTACGTTGGTTGGCAGGTCAAATTCATCACCGTAGGAATAAGTTTTCGGATAGTCTCCAACAAACTCACCGCCAAGGGTATCATAAGTGATGCCGTAAGTGCGATTTGCTGCTTCCACATAGACTTTTAAGTTGTTCTTCAATGCATAATTGGACGGGAAAGGAATGGTTACGGTCGAATTCTTGTCTTCACAAGTCCCGGCACTTACCTCTGTTCCGTCTGCTGTTTCCACACGGTAGCTCTGAATATAACGGTTTGTATTGCATTTCATAATCAGCGAACTGATTTTTTCGCCATACTCATACGTTACTTCGTTTGTTTTGTCCAGCTCACGGTCGCCAAGGAAAGCGGTTGTGTCACTGTACTTTGTATTGAATGTTACCGATGGCTTTTTGTACCATGCTGCATAAAGCGTGGTATCTTTTGCAATATCCCACTTATTCTTTCCGGAACTGTAGTTGATTACAGCCGTTTCACGTTCCGTTACCGGAATCGTTTTTGTCCGGTCAGTTACCCATCCGGCAAAGTCATAAAATTTGGAATACAGATATGGGAAGTCTTCCCATGCATCATAAGTAAACTCGTGCTCTGTTTTCGACTGTGAATTCGTCACAAACGTTACTTTGTACGTGTTTGGTTTCCAAATAGCATATACAATTACAGTATCTACCTTCCCACTCAAATCATCCACTACATCTCCATCTTTTACATACGACCATCCGGTAAAGGAATAGCCGATCTTCTCAAAACGGCATGTTGGATTAGCTTTTGTGTCATAGGTCACATCCAAGTCATCCATACTGCCGGAGGTAGCGCCGTTCCCATCGAATACTACTTTGTGGGTTCTTGCCGTCCAATGTGCATAGAGCGTGTGGTTTTCCGCGCGGGTCATCTGTGTATCTTCCGTTACTTTTGTTCCACCGTTTTTTGCCGTGTACCATCCGTCAAAGGTGTAACCGTATCGGGATGCCGTTGTTAAGGAGTAATCCTTATCAAACGTGTTTGGCAATTCAGCGTCTTTTACCTCGCCTCCGTTAGCATCAAAGGATACCGTATAGGTGATTGGTTCCAAAATTGCCTTGAAAATAGAGTTACAATCCACTGTCATGGTGGTTCCCGGTTCTAATTTCTCCGGCTCTCCTACTGCTTCTCCGTTTGCATTCATGGAATATTTCTCCCAACGAATCAGCTTATATCCAATAGTCGGATAAAAGTTTTCCGGCAGATTTGGTGAAAAAACTTCCTGATAGGAATGTTCTTCGTTCTGTACGTTGGTATTCTGATTGTTTCGGAAAGAAACCTGATAGACTTCCGGTGTCCATTTAGCGTATACGTCCGTTCCATCCGGAACTTTCAATAAAACGCCGTCTTTGTCGAAAATCTGAGTGTTTTTCTCAAAATATCCTTCAAATACATAGTGGTCTTTTTTCGGTGGATGGATGTTGCCGAAACTGCGGCTTTTCTCATCTTCCTTTCCTTCAAACACATATACCGAGTCATATTTCAGACCACTGCCCCCGCGGTTTACTTCACCGCCATCCGGAGCATCTGCATGAAGCGTAACTTCTTTTGCGGCTGCACCAACATATGAATAATTTTCTCTCTGAAAACCGGTCGGCATTACAGTTCGATATTTATTTCCATATATTTTTTTCAATGTGTTTTCTGGATTAGTTGCAGGTCCAAAAAATGCAAATCCACCATAAGTTACATCTTTGGTGTCATTTAGAGTTACATTAGGTGTGTTACAATATACGCGATTACGGGAAAAAACTCCTTTCCCAATAGATTCAATAGAATCAGGAAGAAGTATTGTTACAACTCCACCGTATCCGTCTATATCATTTCCATAACTCTCCTGACTAAACGCCCAATCATTAACCGTTTTCAGCCCCGTACAAGCCGTGGCGTCAACGACAATGCCTGAACTGGTGACGTTGAAGGAGCCGAAAAAGAAACTATCTTCGTCAGATACTTTGTTCGCTCCTATTGACTCTACCTTGTGATAAGCAATGATATTTCCCTTGCTGTCACACTCCGGCACTTTATCGGGAATGATAATATCATCCGTTACGTATAATCCAATTATCCTCTTTTGAGGGTAATGGATTATTCTCCTTTCTCCCA
>ERZ837910.2616-NODE-2616-length-21610-cov-19.267409_pt1 | contig 21610 bp, 13 predicted proteins | sample MGYA00519940_ERZ837910 | MGnify/ENA primary metagenome ERZ837910 (study PRJEB31850, sample SAMEA3708825) | human gut metagenome | biome: human gut; feature: human-associated habitat; material: faeces | place: China | collected 2014 ... | reverse complement strand
AATAGGGGATTGGTCAAATGGTATGATAGGGGTCTCCAAAACCTTTGGTGGGAGTTCGATTCTCTCATCCCCTGCTTCTTTTTTAAAGCCGAAACACTTATAATGAATAGTGTTTTGGTTTTTTTTATTTTCTGAGAACAAAAGGAATATGAAAGGAACAATCGATTCGATTGTAAAAATTATCGGGACGCGTGTATGACACTTCAACAACTTCATCAGGTAATCACAATTGCAGAAAGTAAATCGATGAATGAGGCTGCCAGGAAACTTTTCGTATCGCAGCCGAATTTGTCATCCGTTGTAAGAGAGCTAGAGGAAGAGGCCGGAATCACGATTTTTATCCGGTCGAACCGTGGAATTGTTATGACTCCGGAAGGTGAGGAATTTATCGGATACGCCAAGCAGGTGGTGGAGCAATATCATCTGTTGGAGAAGCGGTATATGAACAGTGAGATGAAAAAGAAATTCTCGGTTTCGATGCAACATTATTCCTTTGCTGTCAAGGCATTTGTGGAGATGGTAAAGTCCGTCGGCATGGAGGAGTATGAATTTGCGATCCATGAGACTCAGACGAACCAGGTCATCGAAAATGTCCGGAGTATGAAGAGTGAGCTTGGTGTCTTGTTTATAAGTGAATTTAATGAGGCGGTGCTCTTGAAGCTTTTCAAGGAATATGATCTGGAATTTGAAGAACTTTTTGCATGTGATACTTATGTGTATCTGTGGAAGGGACATCCGCTTGCGGCGCAGTCACAGATCTGTATGGCTGAATTGGAGGAGTACCCGTGTCTTGTATTTGAACAGGGAAAAAATAATTCGTTCTATTTTGCGGAAGAAATGAAGAGTACTTACGAGTATAAGCGGATAATCAAGGCAGATGACCGCGGCACGATGCTGAATCTGATGGTTGGACTCAATGGTTATACACTGTGTTCCGGAATTATTTCGGAGGAAATCAACGGAGATGATTATGTAGCGATACCACTCAAAGAGTCTGAACGGATCCGCATCGGATATATTCGTCACAAGGGTGTGAAACTCAGTATGCTCGGTGAGATCTATCTAAACGAATTACGCAAATATGGTGAGCCACTGATGTAACTGAAATTGATCATGAAAAGAAGATGCTGTTTACCCGCGCCAGGACGGAAAGACCCCATGAAGCTTTACTCCAGTTTAATACTGGGATTCGGATACGATTTGTCTTCAAAGGAGGAAAACAGATGGTTTGGCAGGTAATTGCGCAACAAAATCGTTATGGAAACGTTACCAAATCGAATAAATTTTATGAAAAATGCTTGTTTTCTGCGGAAAACAGGCATTTTTTTAGAAAAAAAGCATAGTATATCTGGTAAAAGAACAATTTCACAATCAAAAAGCAGAGAAAGAAGCCCATAAATCCGGCATTTCTCGTCAAAACGCAAAGAAAAGCGCCTAAAACCATGGCTTTATGTAATTGTGACAAATTAGAAGAATGATGGTATAATTGCCCGAAAAGTTACAAATAATGTAATCAGAAAGCAGGTGTTAATTATGTATGATACCATTAAGGTAATTCGTCTATCGGATTTGAAAGACGTAAAGGATTTTGTCCGGGCTGCAGAAGATTGCGATTTTGAAATTGACGTAAAATACAACCGCACGATGATTGATGCAAAGTCGCTTCTTGGCATGATCGGACTTGGTGTTCAGAAGGATCTGAAGGTTTGCTACGGTGGCCGGAATGAAAACTTTGAAAACCTTGTTGCGAAATTCGCAGTGGCATAATAAAATATCGATAGAGACACAAAAAGTCTCGCTCCGGATCCGGAGCGGGACTTTTTTGGTGAAAGAAGAGGGATCGAAGATTTTGACGAAAGAAATCTGAAGATTTACGCAGAAAAACAGATTTCGAGTATTTGTGAGAACTGGAATAGAGAAATGAGAAAGGAGGACTCCCATGCAGGAACTACATATATCTGTGCGCAATCTTGTGGAATTTATATTGCGTGGCGGTGATATTGACAATCGAAGCGGTCGGATGGTCACGGATGCGATGCTGGAAGGTGGCAAGATTCATCGAAAGATACAACGCAGCATGGGAGAAAACTACCAGGCGGAGGTGCCACTTGCACTCACAATTGATGCTGAGGAGTATCGGCTTGTTGTTGAGGGACGGGCAGATGGAATTGTGTATGGAATGTTCCCAACAACAACGACACAAGATACAGATACGATACAGATATCATTTGATCCGGAGAAGGAAGGAACGCATTCGAATGAATCAGGACTCGATTCAGAAGACATCAATTCAGAATGTTTCAATTCAGAAGACTTCGGCTCAGAAGAACTCGAACAGGTATCATGGCCTGCAAATGAATCAGAAAATTTCACGCAGCCGGAAGAAATGATCTACATCGACGAAATCAAAGGAATGTACCGGAATGTCAGAATCATGGAGGTTCCGATCTATGTACACAAAGCACAGGCAATGTGCTATGCCTACATCTATGCCTTACAGAATCATCTTGACAAGATCGGTGTGCAGATGACATACTGCAATCTTGATACTGAGGATATCAAGTACTTTCAGGAAGTATTTCTGTGGGATGAACTTTCGGACTGGTTCGGAAATCTGATCGGCGAGTATCGAAAGTGGGCGGACTGGCAGATCATGTGGCGAAGAAAGCGCCAGGCGAGTATACAGAATCTGGAGTTTCCGTATCCGTACCGCGAGGGACAGAAGAAGTTAGTTGGCGATGTATACCGGACGATCAGCCGGGGCAAGAATCTGTTCATTCAGGCTCCAACCGGAGTCGGCAAGACCATATCAACGATTTTTCCTGCGGTCAAGGCGGTAGGAGAAGAACTTGCAGATCGCATTTTCTATCTGACTGCCAAGACGATTACGGCGACAGTCGCGAAAGAGACGTTCGGATTGCTGCGTGAGCAGGGCTATCAAGCGAAGATCATTCAGCTGACCGCGAAGGAAAAACTGTGCCTGTGTGGAAGAATGGCAAAGTTTACAGAAGAAAATGAACAGATGACACTGCCTGGTTTCACACAAGAGAGTGATAAAACGATTGATGAGAATCAGGAGACGTTATTTCCGGAATTTCCGCAAGTGAAACTGGAATGCAATCCACAGAATTGTCCGTATGCCTTGGGGCATTATGACCGTGTGAATGATGCGGTGTATGAACTTCTGCAGGAGTCGGATCTCTTTACGAGGGAAGAAATCATCGCGCAGGCCAGGAAGCATAGAGTTTGTCCGTTCGAGCTGAGTCTGGATGTGGCAACGTGGTGCGACAATATCCTGTGTGATTATAATTATGTGTTTGATCCGAATGTGTATCTGAAACGCTTTTTCCAGGAGACGCCGAAGGAGAAGTATCTGTTTCTGGTGGATGAGGCGCATAATCTTGTGGACCGCAGCAGGGAGATGTACAGTGCGCAATTATATAAGGAAGATATTCTGACGGTTAAGAAGGTCATGAAGCTACATAACCATGTGATCGCGCGAACATTGGATAAGTGTAACAAGGCGATGCTCGACTTCAAGCGAGAGTGCGAGACGTACAGCGTGTGCGAGAGCGTCGGTGTGTTGACGTTCCATCTGATGCGGCTTCTGTCACAGATGGAGGAATTCTTTGAGAAGCCGAGAGAGTTCCCGGATAAGAAGACGGTGATGGATTTCTACTTTGAACTCCGGAATTTTGTCAATATCTATGATCTGGTGGATGAAAATTACGTGATCTACAATGAATTGCAGGAGGATGGACGGTTCATGATCAAGTTGTTCTGTGTGGATCCGTCGAAGAATTTGCAGAAATGTATTGATAAATCGGTTTCCACAGTCTTCTTCTCGGCAACGCTTCTGCCAATTAACTATTACAAAAGGCTTCTTTCCACGAAAGAGGACAATTATGCAATCTATGCGCAGAGTACATTTGATGAAAAGCAAAGACTGCTTGCCTTCGGGCGGGATGTGAGTACAAAGTATACGAGGAGAGGCCCGGCTGAATATGCGAAGATTGCGCAGTATATCCGTGCCGCAATTCGAGGAAAAGAAGGAAATTATATGGTTTTCTTTCCGTCGTATAAAATGATGCAGGATGTGTGCGAAGTGTTTGTAAGTGCAGAGCTTGAGAACGGAAAGTGGGATGAGGTTTTACTGAACGAAGAATCATTGATCTGTGAGCAGGATAGTGAAGGGAGAATGAATGCAGAAATGCAAGCATTCCATCTGGATGAAATCGTTGAAGACAACATTGGACGCAGTGCGGTAATCGACAAGCAAACAACATTGACCATCACCATGCAGAGAAGCAACATGAACGAAGCGGAGCGCGAAGAATTCTTACAATCGTTCGAGCGGGAAGATAACGGAACACTTGTGGCATTCTGCGTGATGGGAGGAATCTTCGGAGAGGGAATCGATTTAAAGAATGATCGTCTGATCGGTGCTATCATTGTCGGAACCGGTCTTCCGCAGATCAGCAATGAGCGTGAGATCTTAAAGCAATTCTACGATAAACAGGGATTGTCCGGATTTGATTATGCGTTCCGCTATCCGGGCATCAACAAGGTGCTGCAGGCAGCGGGGCGCGTGATCCGCACGCAGGAGGATCGCGGAATCATTGTGCTTCTTGACGAACGATTCCTGCAAAGCGATTATGATGCGCTCTATCCGAGAGAGTGGAAGGAGAGGATTGTTGGAGATGTGAGTCAGTTGGAGAAAGAAATTCAGCATTTCTGGGAGGAGTCATAAAAATATTCCCGACACCTGATATATTTGTTCAGGCTGTCGGGAATTGTTGTATCGAAAGATTTATAATAAGAAATCTTACATCGCTACGTCGCTCGCATCCGGCAATAATTTCAAGAATTCCTCCGTCGATGCGGACACCGGAAGCGTCGTATTGGCAGAGACTACGATCTGTCTGGTCGGCATCTTCTCCTTCGTATGAAGGACGATGAGATCACTGTTGTCGCGCGAGAGACAGAAATCCGGAATGAAGGCGATACCGAGTCCGATGCGCGCCATATCAATGAGCAGATCATTACTGCTGAGTTCTACCTGCGGGAGCAGCTCAAGCTGGTGCTGCAGAAACAGATTGTGTAGAAACTCGCTGGTCGTCGAATTGCGGTCCAGCATCATGATCGGATATTGCTGGAGCTGTTCGAACGGAATCTCCTGATCCTCGAAATCGAAATAAGCTGGATTGGCGACAAACACATCCGAGAAATTGCAGACCGTCTTCTGAATGTAAGCGTGATTCAGATGCGTATTCGGAAAATTCGTCACGATCAGATCCACCTTACGTTGATCGAGAAGATTTACGCATTGGATCGAGGTCGCATTCGTAATCTTGATCGGAACATTCGGGAACGCTTTATGGAACTGCTTTAAATAAGGAAGCAGAAAGTATCGGCAGATCGTGTCACTCGCACCGATATGCAGCTGACCGAGACCGAGTGTACCGGAATCAAGAAGCTGGCTTTCGCCACGGGAAATCAGATTCATCGCAGGCTCAACATGCTTGAGCAGTAAGGAACCGGCAGGCGTAAGCTGCACCTTCTTCGTGCTTCGGATAAAAAGCGATTGACCGAGCTTCTTCTCCAGTGTCTTGATCGACTGACTGACTGCAGATTGCGAGATAAAAAGCTTCTTGCTCGCATCGGAAAACGAAAGAGAGGTTGCAACATAGTAGAAAACCTTGTATAATTCATAATTAATATCCATAATTTAACTTCCTTTTATAAGTGTTGTCGATTTATTACGACAGAAATTAGTTCTGTTACATTATATTATAAGGACAACTTATAAAAGATGCAAGAGGAGAAAATGATGAAAACGAAAAGCAAATTTGGACGTTTTTGTTGCGCCTTGTTTGCAGCACTTATGCTTCTGACCAGTGTGAGTGTACCGACAGATACATACGCAGCAACGAACAAGCATCCGTATTATATCAAGATTAACCGCAGACAGAATTGTGTCACGGTCTATAAGCTGGATGAGAAAGGCAAGTATACCATCCCGGTTAAGGCGATGGCATGCTCCGTCGGCGTCAACAATGCGACTCCGATCGGAACATTTCACATCTCCAACCAGTATCGCTGGCACACACTGATGGGCAATGTGTACGGACAGTACTGCAGCCGAATCGTTGATGGGGTATTGTTCCATTCCGTATATTACAGCGATACAGATCCCAGTACGCTTGCATATAATTCTTACAATCGTCTTGGAACCGCAGCTTCACACGGATGCGTCCGTTTAAACGTTGCGGATGCGAAATGGATCTACGATAACTGCGCATCCGGAACTACGGTAAAAATCTACGATGGAAATGACCCGGGACCGCTTGGTAAACCGACTCCGGTACGCATCGATACGAGCAGCAAGTACAGAGGCTGGGATCCGACCGATCCGAGTAAGGATAATCCGTGGCGCAAGATGGCACCGACCATCAAGGGCGTGAAGAACCTCACGGTAGAGCGCCTTGCAAAGAAACCGGATCTGAAAAAAGGCATTACAGCTACCGATTACAAGGGAAAATCACTGAAGATCAAGCTGACCGGCAAATTAAATATGAAGAAAGCCGGAAAGTATACGATCACTTACAAGACAACAGATTCGCTTAACCGTACAACAACTGTTAAGCGTGTGATCACAGTCAAGGATACCAAGAAGCCGACGGTCACTGTCAAGGAGAAGAATATTTCTATCACAGAGACGACAGAAGAGACTTACACCGAGAAGCAGGTGATTGCACTCCTTAAGAAGAATGTGACTGCAAAAGACAGCGGTGAGACACTTGCTGCGAAGTATGTGACAGTGGAGGCAGATGATCTGTTGGATGCAATGTTAAATGCGGAAGACGGAACATACAAGGTAACTGTATACGCCAAGGATCTTGCCGGCAATAAGTCGAAGAAGGCAACCTTCCACGTGAAATATACCTATACAGCGCAGGAGGATGATCCGGAGAATCCGGATGATAACAGTCCAGAGAATTCAAGTGATATTAATACAGAAAGTCCAGATGTAAATAATACAGAAAATGTTGAATTGTAAAAAGGAGAAAACAGAAATCCCAAAATTACGGATTTCTGTTTTTTTATATTGAAATTGTGGAATAATCTTAGTAGAATAAAGATAATAAGAAGTTGAAACTATAAATGTGATAACAGAAGGTGAAATTTTTGGGAACGAATACAGATAGTATGAATCAGAAAAAACTGAATCAAATCGAACGGAGAAATAGTGTACTTGATGGACTAGCGCAAATTGCTCAGGGAAACACACATAATTTTGATGCAGTATGCGACAGATTGGAGAAAAAGTATCAGAATGCCATTGTACACAATTGAAATGACTGATTACGCCGAATGTGATTTGGAAAATTTGGGTGATTATATTGCATTCAAATTATATAATCCAGTTGCGGCTGAAAGAATTGTGCATGGAATACGACATAGAATAAATGAGTTGAAAAAATTTCCGTTGAAATACAAATTGGATGAAGATGTTGTTTTGGCAGATTTGGGGGTGCGCAGAACAAATTTTGATAATTATGACATTTTTTATTTCATAGATGAATCAATTTTAACCGTTTACATAATCCGTATTCTTCATTCACTTACAGACTATAGGTCTCATTTATATCAAATAATAAATATTTAATTTTAAACAAGAAGCTTGCCATCTAGGCAAGCTTCTTGTGATAAGCGAAAGTAATAAACAACGTAAGATATATTAACTTTACTAATTCATATGCTTGCGCTATACTAAACACAGTAATGATTAACCATAATTGAAGGAGGACTACCTATGGGCAATGTACGCCGCGTATATGTAGAAAAGAAACCGGATTTTGCTGTGAAAGCAAAGGAACTGAAGCATGAGATCAAGCATTATCTCGGAATTGCAGCCGATGAAGTTCGAGTGCTGATCCGTTATGATGTAGAGAATGTGTCGGATGAGACTTATCAGAAGGCATTGCAGACTGTATTTTCTGAGCCTCCTGTTGACGATATTTATGAGGAGAACTTTGACGCCGGAGCGGGCAAAGTATTCTCCGTAGAATTCCTGCCGGGACAGTTCGACCAGAGAGCCGATTCCGCTGAGCAGTGTGTGAAGCTTCTGAACGAAGAAGAGGAGCCTGTCATCCGCAGCGCAACCACTTACGTGATCGTCGGTGATATCACAGACGACGAGCTTACCGCAATCAAGAAGTATTGTATCAACCCGGTGGATTCCAGAGAGACCGGAATGGACAAGCCACAGACACTCGTACAGGAATTTGATGATCCAGCCGATGTTGCAATCTTCGACGGATTTATCGATATGCCGGAAGATAAGCTGAACGAATTATACAGCTCTCTGAATCTTGCGATGACATTCAAGGATTTCTTACATATCCAGAATTACTTCAAGAATGAGGAGAAGCGCAATCCGTCCATGACAGAGATCCGTGTTCTCGACACTTACTGGAGTGATCATTGCCGTCACACCACATTCTCAACAGAGCTTAAGAATGTCAAGTTTGACGACGGATTCTATCAGGCACCAATCAAGAAGACTTACGAAGAATACCTTGACGCTCACAAGGAGATGTATAAGGGAAGAGATGACAAATTCGTATGTCTGATGGATCTTGCTTTACTTGCGATGAAGAAGCTGAAAGCAGAAGGAAAGCTTGCGGATCAGGAAGAGTCTGATGAGATCAATGCATGTTCGATCGTTGTTCCGGTAGAAGTTGATGGAAAGACGGAGGAGTGGCTGGTTAACTTCAAGAACGAGACCCACAACCACCCGACAGAGATTGAGCCATTCGGTGGCGCAGCAACCTGTCTCGGTGGAGCTATCCGTGATCCGTTATCCGGACGTACTTATGTATATCAGGCAATGCGTGTGACCGGTGCCGCAGATCCGACTGTTCCAGTTAAGGATACGATCGAAGGAAAGCTTCCACAGAAGAAGATCGTGCGTGAGGCAGCAAGAGGATACAGCTCCTACGGTAACCAGATTGGATTGTCAACCGGTTACGTTAAGGAAGTTTACCATCCGGATTACGTTGCAAAGCGTATGGAAATCGGTGCTGTCATGGGTGCAGCTCCAAGACGTGCCGTACAGAGACTGACATCTGACCCGGGAGACAAGATCATCCTCCTCGGCGGACGTACCGGACGTGACGGAATCGGTGGTGCGACAGGATCCTCCAAGGCACACAATACAGAGTCCACATCCGTATGTGGCGCAGAGGTGCAGAAAGGTAATGCACCGACCGAGCGTAAGCTGCAGAGACTTTTCCGCAGAGAAGAAGTCAGCCATATTATTAAGAAATGTAACGATTTTGGTGCCGGCGGCGTATCAGTAGCAATCGGAGAACTTGCAGACGGACTTAGAGTTGAACTTGATAAAGTACCGAAAAAATATGCAGGACTTGACGGAACAGAGATCGCCATCTCCGAGTCCCAGGAGCGTATGGCAGTCGTTGTTGCTCCGCAGGATGTTGACCAGTTCCTCGCATATGCCAAGGAAGAGAACCTTGAGGCAACTGAGGTTGCAGTCGTAACCGAAGATCCGAGACTTGTACTCGTATGGAGAGGCAAGGAAATCGTCAATATCTCCCGTGCATTCCTTGATACGAACGGTGCGCATCAGGAAGCTGACGTCGAAGTAGAGATGCCGGTTGAAGCAGACAATTTCTTCAAGAAGATGGAACTTCCGAAGGTCGCAGAAGCAGTCGAGCGAGGCGACAATAAAGCAGCATGGCTTGCAATGTTATCCGATCTCAACGTATGTTCCCAAAAGGGACTCGTCGAGATGTTCGACGGATCCATCGGCGCAGGCAGCGTTTATATGCCATACGGCGGACGTTATCAGCTGACCGAGACACAGAGTATGGTCGCAAAACTTCCGGTTCTTACTGGAAAATGCGATACCGTAACGATGATGTCTTACGGTTTTGACCCATATTTATCATCCTGGAGCCCATACCACGGATCCGTTTATGCGGTACTCGAATCCCTGTCCCGCATCGTGACCGCAGGCGGCGACTTCAAGAAAGTAAGATTTACCTTCCAGGAATACTTCCGCAGAATGAGCGAGGATCCGAAGAGATGGAGCCAGCCGTTCGCAGCACTCCTCGGTGCATACGATGCACAGATCGGCTTCGGACTTCCGTCCATCGGTGGTAAGGATTCCATGTCCGGAACCTTCAATGAGATCGATGTGCCTCCGACGCTTGTATCCTTCGCGGTGGATGTGGCAAAGGAGCAGGATGTCATCACACCGGAATTAAAGAAAGCTGGAAACAAGCTGGTACTCTTCAATATCGAGAAGAACGAGTACGATCTGCCGGTATATGAGCAGGTTATGGCTTTGTATGATAAGATCCATGAACTGATCGGCAAGAAAGCAATCATTTCTGCATATGCCTTAGATGGAAAAGGCCTTGTGGCAGCAGTCAGCAAGATGGCTTTCGGTAACAAGCTCGGTGTCACAATCGAGGACAGCGTAAGCGCAGAAGTGCTTTACGGAGCAGGATTCGGTAACATCGTAGCCGAAGTTCCGGAAGAGTTTCTTCCTATTATAAAAGAAACAATTCCGGAGGCAGTTGTTGTTGGTAAAGTAAACGCAGATCAGACATTCCGTTACAAGGATATGAGCATCGGAATGGACGAGGCAATCAACGCATGGACCGGAACACTGGAAAAAGTATTCAAGACACGCGCAACCGAAGATAAGACAGAGATTAAGACAGAAGTATTCGATACGAAGGAAATCTACATCTGCAAGAATAAAGTAGCGAAGCCAACCGTATTTATTCCGGTATTCCCGGGAACCAACTGTGAGTACGACAGTGCGAAGGCATTCGAGAGAGCCGGAGCGAACACAATCGTTAAGGTATTCAAGAACCTGAGCGCCGCAGACATCCGTGATTCTGTCGATGAATTCGTGAACGCAATCGACCAGTCACAGATCATCATGTTCCCGGGCGGATTCTCCGCAGGAGATGAGCCGGAAGGATCTGCGAAGTTCTTCGCCACAGCCTTCCGCAACGCGAAGATGACAGAGGCTGTCAACAAGCTCCTCAACGAGCGCGACGGACTGGCACTTGGAATCTGTAACGGATTCCAGGCGCTGATCAAGCTTGGCTTGGTACCATACGGCGAGATCCGCATGCAGACCGAGGATTCACCGACACTGACCTACAACACCATCAACCGCCACATCAGCAAGATGGTCTACACCAAGGTCGTAACCAACAAGTCTCCATGGCTGCAGCAGGCAGAACTTGGTAAGACTTACTGCAACCCGGCATCCCACGGCGAGGGACGCTTCGTAGCTCCGAAGGAGTGGCTGGATAAGCTTTTCACCAACGGACAGGTTGCAACACAGTATGTCAACGAGGCAGGCGTACCGACGATGGATGAAGAGTGGAACGTCAATGGATCGTATATGGCGATCGAGGGTATTACCAGTCCGGACGGACGTGTCCTTGGTAAGATGGCCCATTCCGAAAGACGTGGTGAAGCCGTAGCAATGAACATCTACGGAGAGCAGGATATGAAACTGTTTGAGTCAGGTGTGGCATACTTCAAGTAATTGATTGTCAACGTGGTATAATAATGAAGGAACGCAATATCATAAAGCAGAAAACTTGAAGAAAACTTGAAAAACGGGCAGAAAATTGCCCGTTTTTCTAATACATCGAATTTGTATATAAAAATGAAAAAATAATTAACAGATTAAGAAAATATTAAATAATTTTTTCAAGAAAATGCGATTTTGATGTTGCAAAGCTACAATACTTGGTGTATTATTGTCACGTAGAGTAGTTAAGATAGTACTGCTATAAGAGAAGTACGAGAACGGTTAGCAACTATTGAAACTATGGAAACTGGAATTGGAAAGATAGATTCCAGACAACCTTACAATTGCAGATACATACAGAAGCTGAGAGCCCTTGAAGCGCAGCTTGCTGAATTTGATGCTGAGCAATCAATGTCGGTTCACTCTACGCGACAAAGAAAGCTCAAAGCTTCAATCAATTATGATTCATGTATTTGTAGACAAAGTCGCAGGGCGTAAGCCTGAGGATGCGATGGAGGCAATAAGGGAAAGCGTTTGATCGAATGAATTGTCCGCAGCAAGGCAGGAGAGAGAGCACCGGAACTTGAACGTGTGAGGCAAACGAGTAGAAATTCGATAGGAGGTAACCAAAAAGGAAAGAGAGGAAAAGACATGAAGACATTCAAAAAAGTGTTAGCTTCAGCTCTTGCTGCCGCAATGGTTGTAACAGCTTTCCCTGTTGCAAATGCAGAAGCAGCTTCTACAGCTAAGCTTAGCGCAACAAAGGCTACATTATATGTAGGCCAGTCAAAGACACTGAAAGTGACAACTCCTAAGACTTGGAAGAGCGTAAAGGTTAAAGCTACTTCTAGCAAGAAGTCTGTTGCTTCAGTAAAGAAATCAGGAAAGAAAGTTACTGTTAAGGCTGTTAAGGCTGGTACAGCAAAAGTTACTGTTAAGGTAACTGCTAAGAAGGCTGGAAAGAAAGTTTCTAAGACTTTAAAGGCTACTGTTACAGTTAAGAACCCATCATTAACATTGAAGGCAGCTAACGAAGTTGCAGTAGGTGCTACAGAGCAGATTACAGCTACTGTTAAGCCTGCAAGTACAAAGGTTACTTATGCAACAAGCGACGCAACAATCGCTACTGTTGATGAGAAAGGTGTTGTTACTGGTGTTAAGGCTGGTGACGTAACAATCACAGCTAAGGCTGGTAAGACATCAAAGACTGTTAAGATGACAGTTAAGAATTATGTTCTTCAGTCTGTAAAGCAGACAAAGGCAAACACATTAGAGGCTTCTATCCTTGGCGCAACAAAGAATATCAAGACAACTGATGTTAAGATTACCAACACTGCAAATCAAAATGTTATTGCAGTCAAGAGTGTAACACCTGATAAGGCAGATGCTTCTAAGGTTACTCTTGAAACATTTGCAGATATGAAGGATGGCGCTAAGTATACTGTTGAACTCGATGGTGTAGCTAAAGAGTTTACAGCAACTGATGGCGTTGTAGCTGATGTAAATGTAACACCTGTTACAATCCCTGCAAACACAAAAGGAACTGAAATCAAAGGACAGACTATTGACAAAAATGGTATTGTACTTGATGAGTTCAAGGTAAGTGAAGCAAGCACAAAGAGCGCTGAATTAACTCTCTCTACAACACAGGGTTATGTAGACGGTGACAAGCTTGTCCTTCCTACTGTTGGAAACAAGGGTACAGCAGAAGTTAAGTATCATACATACAAATTTGATGCTAACGGAAATGAAATTGGAGCTTATACAAAGAAAGTTGATATCACAGCTGTAGCTGAAGATGTAGTTACAACAAACGGATTCAACATGACATTTGCAGATACAGCTAAAGCTCCAAACTGGGATAAAGACAAGACAACAAATCAGTTAGCAATTGGATCTGGCAAGAGTGCATACTTCAAATTTGTAGGATCTGATAACAAAGAAATCACAACATATGCTGATTACTCAGTAGTATCAAGTGATGATTCTATTCTTTTATTACCAAAGACTCAGTTAAGCAGTAGCAGTACTCCTGTATCTGCAACAGGTATTAAAGAAGGAAATGTTTTTGTTAACGTATTAGACAAAGATGGTAAAGTAATTAAATCTTTACCAGTTGTTGTTACAGCTGCTGGAAAGCTTACAAATACAACACTTGGAAATACATCTCTGACAATTTCTAAGACTGCTACAGGCGTTGATAATTCTGTTAGTGTAAAAGCCGTTGATCAGTATAATAATGACATTACTGGTTCAACAACTATTACAGCATCAGGTGTAAATGATGATGCTACTAAGGCAATTAACGCTACATACGATTCTACAACAAAAACAGTTAAGGTTTCTGCAAAAACTGATGCTGAAGATGGAAAGACATACACTATCAAAGTTGAAGTTAAGAAGGACAATGTTACATTAAATCGTTACTTTACAGTAAAAACTGTAATAACAGCGACAGATGTAACTAAGGCTACTGATTTAAGAGTTGAAGTATCTGGCTTAACAGATGGTAAAGTTGATATGGCTGTAGCCGATGATGCAGATGCAGCAAAGGCAGCTAAGACAGTTGAGGTAAAAGTTGCTGCATATGATAAGGGCGCTAAGATCGGTTACGCAAATGTAACAGAGTGCAAGATCAGCGATTCCAGCAAACAGTCTGTTGTAAGCGGAGCTGCTGTTTCAGTTGTTTCTTGCTCAGCAAACAAAGTAACTAAGAACCTTGAGGCTGGAAAGTCTTATACATTGACTGTTAAGGCAGCTAAGAAGACATTCACAACTACATTCTCTGTAGTAGATACACAATCTGCAGTTGTTACTACAAAGATTGACAGCAAGACAACAAGTGCAACAATTGCAAATAATAAGGATGCAATTGCAAATGTTGTTGCTGCTAATGTAAAATTCAGTATCAATGGTAAAGATTACGAGATTCTTGATGCATCTAAGATTACTGTTAATGACGGTTTCAAGGTTGTTGGTGACAAAGCTGTATATGTTGGAACAGTAAATGTTTCCGTTGAAAATAGCAATGGAATCAGCTATCCTGTTACAGTAAATGTAAATACAACATTCACTGCAAAATAATGCTTCCTGTATAATAGAGGCTATAAAATAAGTCTTTCATTTAAAGTAAACGCCAGTTTCGGCAATGTGCCGTTTCTGGCGTTTCTTTGGGCTCTATGTCAAGTTTTTGGGTGTGATTCTTTGAATCGCGCCCCATTACTGGACATAGAGCCAAAAAGGGAATGATCCAATCGAATCATTCCCTTTAAAATTATTGTTTTATTGATTATTTAGCGTTAACAGTTAAACCAATATTTACAGTAAGAACAACTTTGTTGTTTCCAACAGATACTGTAACATCTGCCTTAGAAACATATACGTTGCCAGATGCGTTTGTAACATCTGTTGTACCATCAAGGCCATAGAACTTAACGTTCTTCTGCTCAGTTCCCTCATATGTAAACTTGAAGCAGTTAGCAACCTTTGCACCTTCTGTAGCAATACGCTCTACACTGACTGCAGGCTGAGTATTCTTAACCTCGAAAGTCTTAACGAAATTCTTTCCTTGGTAAGAAACAGTCAGAGTATAGATTCCAGAAGCCATCTGAGCACCTGTTGAGATGTTGTTTACATTGATTGTGCTAAGTTCAGAACCAGTTGTTACACCCTTTGCATCTTTAGCAGCCTTACCATCTTTTTCAAGCTTCCATGTTGCATTTGAAGCAGCAACCTTCTGAACCTTTACACCATTCTTGTCGTAACCGATAACATCAGCAGAAATTGTTGTATTATCTGTAGCGTCAGCCTTTACGATAGCATCTGCCTTATCAGCACCTAAAACTAAATCAAATGCAGCAGGTGTAGTAGTTGTTGTATCGTATGCCTTTACAACGATTGTAAATGTTACTTTTACATCCTTGTACTCAACAATGTAAGTATTTGATGAATCCTTACCATCTTTAGCAAGATCTGGTTTTGTTACCTTAATTGTATTGGTTTTAATATCAATTTTCTTAGAATCATCAATCTGTGAGTTTGCATTTTTACATGTTAATCCAGAAGCAATAGTAACCTCTTCACCATACTGATCCTTTGCTGTAGCTTTTACAGTTACATCATTATCAATACCATTCTTAGAAGAAAGTACAAATGAATTCTTATCAAGAGATAAAGCAGTAACTTTTCTCTCATCACCAATTGTAACAGCAAGTGTTGTTACAACGTTCTTCTTAGCATCCTTTACGATGATGTAAGCTGTACCAGACTTATAAGGAATAACAGCTACAGCTGTTGTATCTTTAACATTTGTAGAAGCTGTTGAAACAGTCATAACATCGTTGTTTGAGCTTTCGAATGTATAATCCTTTGCATTAGCTGTCTTTCCATCAGAAGTTGCTCTCTGGATATATGCGTATACATCAGTATCCTTTACAGCAAGCTTTGTCTCTTTAATATTCTTGAATTCAGATGCATTATCTGTCTTCTTACCAAGCTTTACATTCCATGCAGATGTTGTAATAGCAGTTGGATCTACACCTGTAATAGTAGCTTCTGCTGTAACATTTCCTTCCTCAACTGCGGAAGCATTGTACTTTCCAGTATGGGCAATAACTGTTACTTTAGCAACATTTCCAACTTTATAAAGATTTAATGTATTTCCTGAAAGATAACCATTGTTTGTAGCATCTACCTTGAATTCAACATATGTGAATCCTGTAGGAACCTTAGTTGTTCCCTCTAACGGCTTAACAGATGCAATCTCAACACCGCTTGCATCAGTGAACTTAACAACGATATCATTTGCATTTGATCCATCAGAGTTGTTTGCCGGAGTAGGAACCACAACTGATGCAGGAGAAATTGCAGCCTTAGTGATCTTACCATCTGTAGCAGTAAATGTCTTTGTTACATCTGCTAATGCTACAGTGTAATCCTTACCATCAGCCATAGCTACGTATGTTTCAATTGTAACTTGAGTCTTATCTGACTTATCAACGCTTACGCTCTTTACTGCATATGTAGCCTTAGAGTTTGTATTTGTGATAACGATATCAGAAGCCTTTACATTTGCTGTGTTACCAGCGATTGTAGCAACAAGCTTAGTTGTTGTTGTCTGCTTAACGTCTTTAAGGATAACATCCTTAACTGTCATCTTTACAGTCTTTGTTGTCTTACCAGCCTTAGCTGTGATTGTTACTTCACCAGCCTTAACACCAGTAACAAGACCCTTTTCATCAACTGTAGCAATGTCTGTTTTGTCTGATGTATATGTAACCTTTGTGTTAGCAGGCTTTACAGTAGCTGTGATCTGCTCTGTTGTGCCAACTGCTACTACATCAGCAGCCTTAAGAGTTAATGATGGGTTCTTAACTGTAGCCTTGAATGTTAATGTCTTCTTTACAGACTTGCCAGCCTTCTTAGCAGTTACCTTAACACGATATGCACGGAAAAGTTATCGCAAGCAATGCGATAAAATAGGGGATTTTATAGAAGCAAATAGTACAAAACACTATCAAAAAGTAACAACGAAGTGACTTAAAATAAACATGATATGGAAAGAAAATCGACAAAACATGTGCCTATCATGTAATACAAATAATAACTTTTGATAATTATATGAAACAAAACAATAGAGGCATGATTACAATCACACCTCCGAAGATTAGCAGATATGCTATATCCACTTGAATATTATTTGTGTTTAGATGTATTCTCCAAATATTCTAGCATCATAGATGGAGAATAAATTAACGGATGATCCAAATTGGCTTCAAGAAAATCCTTATCGCCGGTTAGAATAAGATCTATTCCATAAAATAAAGCATCACTTAACACTGGAATATCTTTTTTATCTCGTAAACTACCTAATGATTGATCTGTGCTTTCGCAGAAATTGATATCTAATTGATGATATAATTTGTATACAACTTGAGCCTTAGACGGCCATTTCAATTCAAGTTTTTCTTTGAATTCCTGATCAATATAATCAGATACATATAGTTCGTGATCTGTAGAAAACAACATATTTAATAAATTTCCAGCCTGCCCACCAAATACCAAAGCTGAAATAAGAACATTTGTGTCTAATAAAATTTTCATTTAGACATCCTTTCTTTACGGAAATCTGCCATATCTTTTAGCATAGCATTTTCGGAGTCCCAACCTTTATCTTCTGTAAACATTCCTTGAATTTCCGAAAGAATCTTTTGACTCTGCTCAGCTTTCTTTTTTTTGCGGGAATCAGACAAAAACTGAATAAAACTAATTGCGGTATTATAATCTTCTTCATCTAGAGTATTCAACATATTATTTATCATAACTGCTGTAGGTGCCATATGAAATCCTCCTTCTTTAGATAATAATATTTGTATCTTTATTATACCTATAAGTGGAAAAAAAACAATATTATATCATCTAAAAAGTTATTACACAAAAAGGAAATATTAATAAAAACTTTTCAGAGGCTTACCAAATATAGATTTTTTTATTGTCGCTTCGATGTTACTTTTTATAATTCTTTTGCATGATTTTTCTATTGAAAATTCCCTATTTTATCACATTTTTAAAGATTACTTTCTCATATATATTGTGTTAAGGTAACTGCTAAGAAGGGTAAGAAGGCTGTAAAGAAGACATTAACATTCAAGGCTACAGTAAAGAACCCAACACTTACATTACAGGCAGCTAACGAAGTTGCAGTAGGTGCTAAGGAGACAGTTAAGGCTACCGTTAAGCCAGCAAGCACAAAGGTTACATTCTCTTCAAGCAATGAGACAATTGCAACTGTTGATGCATCTGGTGTAGTTACTGGTGTTAAGGCTGGTAAGGTAACAATCACAGCTAAGGCTGGTAAGACAACTAAGACTGTTGATATGGAAGTCAAGACAGCTATTCTCAAGAGCGTAAAGCAGACCGAGGTTAACGTAATCGAGGCTACAGTACTTGGCGATACATCTGCTATCAAGCCTGCTGATGTTAAGATTACAAACACAGCTACAAAGGCTACTGTTCCTGTAAAGGATGTTGTTGTTTCTAAGAAGGATGCAACTCTTGTGACAATCACAACATTCACAAATATGGCAGACGCTAAAGAGTATGCTGTAAATTATGCTGGTGTTGATGCTACATTCACAGCTACAGACGGAACTGTTGCAAGCGTTGGTGTGACAAAGACAGAGATTGCTGCTGACAACGAAACACCTATCCAGATGGTTACTAAGGATGCTAATCAGGTTGTTTTAGGTCGTACAGACTTAGATAAGGGATCTTCTAGCAAGGGTAAAGTTTCTGCTGAGACAACAATCACAAACGGATATGTAAATGGAACTAACGTATATCTTCCAGCTGTTGGCGATAAGATGACTATCAAGGTTACATACCATACTGGTACATTTGGAACTGATGGAAATGAAACTGGAAATATCTCTGACACATTTACTATCACAGCTGTTGATCCATCTGCAGTAAACTACACATTTGCATTAACAATCGACGGAAGCCAGGCAGATCCAGTATGGAACGCTAAGTCATTTGTTGCAAATACAAAGGTTGCTGTAAATGCTGATAACAAGTATGGTCACATCCGCGTATTAGATGATGAGAACGTTGATGTTACTTCTGCTGCTGCAAAGAACTACACTGTAGTATCAGCAGATAAGTCTAAGGTACTTGTTGATGAGAGCAAGACATTAAACTCTGCATTCTCTATCAAGGGTGTATCTGAGGGAACAACATATATCTTAATTAAGAAGGACAACAACACTGTAGCTACAATTCCAGTTACTGTTGTAGCTGCTCCGGTTGCTACTTCATTATCACTCAGCCAGTCTTCTGTAACTGTTGTAAAGGATGCAACAATCGATGAGATCGTTAAGTTACAGGTTAAGGATCAGTACGGCGACGCTATGGATATGTCTAAGGCAACAACTGACGTAGCTGTTGTTGGTAAGACAGATAAGACTGTATTAACAGATGCTGCTGCAAAAGCACTTCTTGATGGCTCAAATGATACTTTTACTATTCAGGGTAATGATCTTACTTCAGAGACAGAGTATGGTACAATCACACTTAAGTTCTCTGCTAAGATTGGTGATAAGACTGTAACAGCTGCTCTTCCAGTTAGATTAGTAAAAGCTGATGGAACAGTATCTTACAAAGTACGTTTCGATAACAACAATGTAGACACTACTGTAACATCTGACACTTCAACAGCTCAGACAATCAAGGCTTCTGTAGTTGAGATGGTTAATGGTGGTGCTAAGAAGGTAGCTGGATTAAAAGCTTCTACAGATATCAAATATGTTGTTAAGAATGCTAAGGGCGAGAAGATTGCAGAAATCAACAGCACTACAGCAACTACAACATGTGCAGCTATTGCTTCTACTAGCAACTACGGTTCAACAAACAATGATTTAACAATCAATGCGTCTGAGGAGAATTCTAGCAGATTCACAAAGAACCTCGCAGCTGGCACTTACACTGTAACAGCTACATTTACATCTGATGCAGCTAATGCAAAAGAGACAAGTGTAACAGGTACATTTACTGTTAAGGATACTCAGGATAGCCTTGCTAGCATTGAGATCGTTAAAGATGATTTTGGAAACAAATCTATCTCCGCTGCAGTAGAAGATTCAACATTGGTTAAGGTATACTATGATGGTGTACTCCAGACAAATGTTTCTACTGTTAAGGTAGATGCTACAACACTTGCAAATGGTGGTGCATTCCTTAAGAGTGTTACTGTTATGGTAAATGTAACAGGTACATCTAAGTATGTTCCAGTTACAATCTCTGTAAACAGAACAATTGCTAACTGCAACTAATTTATAATCAAAGGGTAACCTTTATGGGCTGCTGCAATTTTGCAGCAGCCCATTTTCTATATGTAGAGGAGATTGGGAATGAACAACACAAAGAAGAAAATAATTACAATCATGATCTGCGCGCTTATGGTAGTAACATCTGTGTTTACACCAACAACAGCCCATGCAGCAGATACCAACATCATGCATAAATCGACCACCGCATTTGCAGGAGCTCCGATTAATTACAATTTTTCCATTAACCGAGATTCTGATCTACGTTTTATCGTTCGCTTGGAGACAAGAACCGGACTTCGCTTTACAATCAAAGATTCCTTACTAGGTACAAGCCTTGTTACAGATAGTATTTCGACTGGTGATTCTCGTTGGAACTATCAAAAGAAAACAGGAATTTTTGAGTTAAAACATGATATGCATCTGGAAAAAGGCGATTATATTCTGGAAATTGCTTTTGATCAGGATACCAATTTTGAAATGACAATGGATCAGCTTTCTTTGGAAGCTAAATTAAACAAATCAAGTGTTTCCATCACAAAGGGATTTACGGATACACTAAAAGTCACTGGCGGAAAGATGAAAAGCTGTTCATCCAGCAACACAAGTATCGCGACAGTTAATAATAAAGGAAAGATTACAGCAAAAGCAACTGGAACTGCTAAGATTAAAGTTAAACTGACTAACGGAAAAACCCTTACCTGCAAAGTAACCGTTAAACCAAACCAATATACGGCAAAAAATATTACAGTAACAGATACACTTCTGAACACTTATCAAATGAAGGTATATAAGGCATCTTTTGATAAGAAGGGAAACCTGGTTATCAAATTCAAGATTGCAAACAATGGTTCAGGCAGAATTATCACGATTTCCAATTTAAAGATTGCAATAACTGCATCCAATAAATCTCAGATTGCAACTTATAAAAAGTCCTCATTTACAGTTAATCTAAACAGCTATAAGGATAAATCATATTCTATTACCATCCCAAAGTCATCTTTGAAAAAGAGTCCGAAGAATATTGATTTAAGAACTGCAAAAATAAAAATTACAGATGCAAACGCAAATTCGGAATTATAGACTCAAAAAGGGAACCGGCTAAGCCGATTCCCTTTTCGTTAAACTAATTCTCAAATTAGTTTAGGCTCTATGTCAAGTGTTGGGGTGTGATTCTTTGAATCACGCCCCATTACTGGAT
>ERZ837910.2606-NODE-2606-length-21713-cov-5.218764_pt1 | contig 21713 bp, 28 predicted proteins | sample MGYA00519940_ERZ837910 | MGnify/ENA primary metagenome ERZ837910 (study PRJEB31850, sample SAMEA3708825) | human gut metagenome | biome: human gut; feature: human-associated habitat; material: faeces | place: China | collected 2014 ... | reverse complement strand
GGGAACACGCACAGGCGAAGCTGGTGTCCTGCCTGCATGGTTCGATTTTCAATGTAGCAGTTGACCTCCGACCGGGAGAAACCTTCGGTCACGCATACAGTGCGGTGTTGTCGTTTGAAAACCGGAAGCAGATGTATATACCACGAGGTTTTGCGCATGGATACCTGACATTGGAAGATGATACCTTGATGCAGTGGTGCGTGGACAACGATTTCTGCGCAGAAGCCGCAAGAGCCGTGCGGTGCGATTCAGACTTTATCTGGGAAAGCGAGAGCTGGCCTGCCGGGGAGTACATTGTTTCGGAGAAAGACAGGAATGCAGAGAAATTTCCATTCTCTATTGCCAAAGATAAGTAATGGTGGTTTAATAAAAATATAGGATGCCATCAAGGTGGCTAGCAACAAGGACGATATTTTGAACAAGGAAGGAGTTTGCTATGAAAATATCAGAACGCTATGCACTGGAGATAGGACAAATTGAAAGTGATATCGAATTGTTAAAGAACCGTCAGATTCGTGAAATACAAGGAGCCGGTCCGTATTCTTCAGTAGATAACCTTGGATTAAGGCTAGAAGATGAATTCAAAAAGCTGATAGCAAAAATTGATGCAGATACAATTAGCGATTTAGAAATCGTGGCAAGGACAGTTAATAATCAAAGATAACTTTTTGAACGGAGAGTTGTTATATGCCCAGAACCAAAGGAAGCAAAAACCGCACAAAAATCGACTTTGATGCCCAGATTGTAAAGCTGCAGAAGGACAAAGCTCTCTTAGAAGAGGGCGTAGCCAAGACCGTCGCTCAGATTGAGGAATTAAAGACGGACATCAAGTCTATGCGTGAATCGCTGAAGCCGCAGAGAGCTGAGATCAAGCAGGTGGAAAAGGAAATCGCCAAGCTCGAAGCAAAGAAAGCTAAAGCGGATCAGAAAGCAGCTGAAGAAGCGAAAAAGTCGGAAGCCGAGGCTGTGGTAAAGAAACTGCTGGCTGGTGGTATGAGTGCTGACGAAATCCTTGAGAAGTTGAAATAAAAATATGAGCCGTGTGGACAAACTGAACTCCAGAAGTTCACACGGTTATTTTTAGAAGCACAAGTTAGCTAAAACTAATTATAAAATACAAGTTGCTATGTGCAAAACCTGATGCTAATATCCATCCTAACCGGGGAGCAGAATGTAATTGCTCACGGTTGGAAAGGACGGTAGCGTCATATAAAAACTAAAAGAAATATTGAAAAAATACTTGTAAGGAGCATCGCCGAAGTACTATCCACAGGTCGAGAATCTGCTGGATTTGATCTACGAGCATTACACGGAGAATAATTCCATAGCACCGCAGACCACCGAGGCCGGCAAGGAGGCCAAGCAAAAAGAGAAAGATCTGGAAACTTGGCTCAGAGGTATAGCTGGAATGGATGTCTTGGTGGATGACTACGGCGGAGATATCCCGCTGTGGGAGAAAATTATGGACAGGCAGGGAAGCGTGTGCTGCGCCTGGGAAAAGACTGCTTTTGAGGAAGGCATGAAAGTCGGGATGCGGCTGATGCTGGAGGCCCTTGACGTATAGTTTGTAACGAAAAATGCCTCACTGTGAAATGTGTACACAGTGGGGCAGTCAATCAGTCTTTATCCTCTGCTCGTATCAGGAGCAACTCAGTTATTTCGTTCTCCGTTGCCAGACGTACAGCGGGCTTTTCATCGGGTTCTACCGCACCGCAGTCCGTACAGCGGTCAGGAAGTGACTTGCTTTCAAAGCAGTAATGACAAGCATCGCAGTAATAGAAGTTCAATCCATCGTCACCTCATTTCCGTTGCAATTCTTCAAGGAGTCTTTCAGAAAATTATTGTGGAGTTCAGGAAGAAACGGAAGCTGGTATCCCTTGTCTGCGAGGATGTTCAGCTTGAAATCCACAAAGTGTTTCTCAATAGAGTTCATCCGGGCAATCTCATCCAAGGTGATCAGCCCGGAGTGTGTGTACTGGAACTCCTGCAAAAGCTCCTGATATTTCATGGCGCGGTAAGCAGAGGAGCAGCGGGAAGGCAGATTTGCTTCCAGCTGTTTCCGGTCGGCGGTGTATTCGTAGTAGCCGATCGGTTCCAGAACAGCATCGTCTGCCAGCAGCAGTTCGGCGGCAAAGGTGTTGGCCCGCCGTTCTGCCTTTGAGTTATCCAAGCTATAAAAATAGGTATCCTGGAATGTCTGACCGGAGCTGGCGTGTTTCCGGTCAAAGAGAGCGTGTCCCAGTTCGTGAGCCATTGCGGATACACGCTGGGCATTCGTACAATTTGTGTTGATGCCGATGTACTCACAGTTCAGCAGAACTGTGTAGTAACCGAGCAGGTCGTGGCAATACCGGATGTCTTTGAGCTTTATGGCTCTCCGGGAAATAATTTCTTCCGGATCGCGGGTCTTGTAGCGGCGAACTACAGCATCGGCCATATCAATAGCGCGTGTGTTCAAGGTAGACTCCTTTCCTCTGGAGTAATATCAGTTCTTACCGCAGATATTTTTTTGGAGTGAATTTCTTCGCATCAGCCTTCGCATCGAGGAAAAGTGCTTCCATTTCTTTAATAAAAGCAGCCTGATCTTCTTCGGACAGCTCACCGCCGGCAAACAGGGCAGTGGTCTGTTCTTTTATTTTCTTTGCCTGTGCAACGCCGCGGGAACCATACTTCTTGCGGACATCTGCGTAGAAGAGGTCATCGTTCAGCTCTTGCTGGAAGGTGGCTTCATCCATAAAATAATCCGTAGTGACTCCAAGAGCAGCGGCAATCTTCTGGATTGCATCAACGCTCGGTTCACGCTGGTTGGATTCAATATAGCGGATCGCACGATCCGACATCGAAGCCCGACGTGACAGTTCAGCCATACTCATGTGCTGGGCGGTGCGGAGGGCTTTTATTTTATCTCCGTTGCTTGCATCAGGAGCAAGGGTCGCAGCGGCCGTTGCTTTAACATCCTGCGTGTTGAGTAAATCAGTTTCAAAGTTCTTTTGAATAATCTTGGGGCAAATGAGCCACTTGTCCGGTGTGCTTGAGCCGCCATTCCGTTCTTGAGTGAGCCACTATTCCGGTAGCATTGAGCCATATTGCGTTATAATAGATTTATACACAATCATTGTGTAAATCTATTATGAAGGGGGTCATTATCATGACCAAATATCGCGAAATTTTGCGTCTGGCAAGCTTGGGCTTTAGTAATCGAAGCATTGCATTAAGTGTTCCGTGCTCAAGGAACACGGTTGCGAAAGTCTTGAAAATGGCACAGGAATTAAAACTGTGCTGGCCTTTACAAGACAATCAAACTGATGAAGTTCTTGAAAAATTGTTTTATCCACAATTAAATAATCGTCCTCAGAAACGTGAGCCTGATTATGATTACATCCGCAAAGAGCTGCTACGCAATGGAGTAAGTAAGAAACTCCTGTGGACAGAATATATGGAGGATTGCCGTGCTAACGGAGACGAACCACTCATGTATTCACAGTTTTGCTATCACATCCAACAGGATGAACAAAAACATCGTGCTACCATGCATATCAACCGCAAACCTGGCGAACAGGTTGAGGTGGACTGGGCTGGTGACCCGGCAACTATCATTGATCCTGATACCGGTGAAATCTTAAAAGCATACATCTTTGTTGGTGTAATGACGTATAGCCAGTATGCATATGTAGAAGCCTTTCTGGATATGAAGCAGAAATCATGGATTATTGCTCATGTTCATATGTATGAGTACTTTGGTGGTGTTGCTCGTATCCTTGTGCCGGATAACTGTAAAACTGCAGTTATTCACAATGGTGGTTGGAAAGATCAGCAGTTGAATGAAACTTATCAAGAACTGGCTGAACACTATGGCACGGCTATCATTCCAGCTCGCGTCAGAACTCCCAAAGATAAGCCAAATGCAGAAGGAACGGTAGGAAATATATCCACCTGGATAACTGCTGCAATTCGAGATGAACAGTTCTTCTCTCTGGCAGAGTTAAACTGTGCAATCCGAGGTAAACTTGAACAATTCAATCAAAAGCTCTTTCAAAAGAAAGAAGGTAGTCGACAAAGCTTATTTCTTGAAGAAGAAAAACCAGTTCTGCTGCCATTACCAACTAACCGCTTTGAACTGAGTGACTGGAAGACTGCTACAGTTCAGTTCAACTATCACATATCTGTGGACGGAATGCTATACTCCGTACCTTATGAGTACATCAAAAAGAAAGTTGATGTAAAGATAACCGACACTACCATTGAAATTTTTTATAACCACAACCGCATTGCCTCCCATCGTCGCTTGAAAGGACGATCTGGACAGTATAGCACCATTATTGAACATATGCCGGAAGATCATCAGAAATATCTGGAGTGGAACGGTGACCGTTTTCGCAAATGGGCTGAGGGAATCGGCATAAATACGTACACTGTGATCAATGCAATATTAACCTCCAAACGTGTGGAACAACAGGCTTATCGAAGTTGTATGGGGCTTTTGAAACTGACTGAGAAATACTCAGATTCACTTCTTGAAGCCGCTTGTGAAAAGGCTTTGTCTTATACTTCTTCACCCAGTTACAAAAGTATTAAAAACATCCTTGTAACAGGATCTGTAAAAGTAGATTCGGAAACACAAAAATCCAAGACCACACATAAGGCACACGGCATCACAAGAGGTGCTGATTATTATCGGAGGTAAATACACATGACAAATCAGAGTACAATAGATAAATTAATTGAAATGCGCCTTACAGCTATGGCAGATGCATTTCGTAACCAACTGAATGATCCCAAGTTTAAAGATGTTCCGTTTGAAGATCGCTTCGGAATGTTAGTCGATATCGAATATAGCAATCGCAAGAATAATCGTCAAAAGCGCCTTATTCATAATGCTGGATTCGATCAGCCAGAAGCAAACATCATGGATATCAACTACACTTCTGGTCGTAAGCTAAACAGGGAGCTTATCAATAGACTTGCAACCTGCGAATATATATCAGAACATCGTAATCTATTTATTACGGGTGCAACCGGTTGTGGTAAGACTTACATGGCTTGTGCCTTTGGCATGGAAGCATGTATGCAGTATTACAGTACCAAGTATGTTCGTATGCCAGATTTGCTTATGGATCTGGAGATTGCACGTGCAGAAGGAAACTATCGCAAAGTAATGGCTAAGTATTCGAATCCAATGCTTCTCATTCTTGACGAATGGATGCTCTTGAAGCCAACAGATGCGGAACAGAAAGATATTTTTGAACTTCTTCATCGAAGACGTAAGAAGTCATCTACAATCTTTTGTTCTCAGTATTGCTTTGAAGAATGGTACGATCAACTTGGCGGTGAAGCAAGTCCCCTTGCTGATGCAATCATTGATCGTATTGCTCATGATAGTTATCGCATTAACATCACTAGCATCGATACTGCTCATGACAAATCAATGCGCGAAGTATATGGTTTGGATAAAACACTACGAGAATAATTTATAAACAATGTGGCTCAGTCCGTCTGGACAGGTGGCTCACACCACACTGGACTGGCGGCTCTGCCGCACGAGAATATTCATTCTGAAATGAATAAATCAAAAGTAGTCGAAACAACGGTTGAACCAATTGTTATTGAAACTGTTAAAACAACAGTTGATACACAATTGTCTTTACAAAATAGTGAAAAAATAGTGAAATCACCTGTGGAAACCACCTCAGAAGAAACTGAAGTAATTGAATCTGAACCAATTTGTGAAACACCAGTTCCATCTTATGATGAAGAAGAATTATATATTTTGTCACACTTAATTGAAGGAGAAGCTGGTGGTAATTCATGGGAACTTAAAATAGGAGTAGGTTCTGTTGTTCTTAATAGAGTGGCAGATAACAGATTTCCTAACACAATTGCAGATGTAGTATTTCAAAGTGGTCAATATGCTTGCACTTGGGATGGTAATTATGATAAAGAACCATGCGAAGAATCTGTAGAAGCAGCCAAATATCTTTTAACTAATGGAAGTCAAATGCCTTCTTACGTTATCTTTCAGGCTGAATTTAAACAGGGAAATGGTGTGTATGATTATTTTGAAAATACATATTTCTGCTATCAGGAGGATTAAGTATGGATTTGATTGAAAAAAATGAAAGAATTAAAGAGTTGATTGAAATGCTTAATAAGTATAGAGATGCTTATTATAATCAGTCAGAGTCACTTGTGTCAGACTACGAATATGATTGTTTGTTTGATGAATTACAAAGACTAGAAGAAGAAACAGGAACTATACTTTCTAATTCACCTACTCAAACTGTAGGATACGAAGTAAAGAGTGAATTAAGAAAAGTAGAACATAACCATCCAATGTTATCATTAGATAAGACGAAGGCTGTGAGTGATTTAGCCAAATTCCAGAATGGCAAAGATATGGTTTTAATGTGTAAAATGGATGGACTTACTATTTCTCTTAGATATTTGAATGGCAAATTGGTATCAGCAGAAACTAGGGGAAATGGTGAAATTGGAGAAGATGTTTTACATAATGTTAAGACATTTAAAAATGTTCCTTTGAAAATTAACACCAAACAGGAAGTAATTATTGATGGAGAAGCTATTATTACATATAAAGATTTCAATGAAATTAATGAATCACTTCCTGAAGGAGAAAAATATAAAAATCCAAGAAATTTAGCTGCTGGTTCTGTTAGACAGCTTGACAGTTCAATTGCAGCTCAGAGAAATTTAAAATTCATTGCATGGAAATTTGTAAAAGGTTCAACCGAAAATGATTTCTACAATCGTCTTATGGAAATGCAGAAACTTGGATTTGAGGTTGTTTTAAAAACATTTGTTCCAGTATATTCAGACCCTATATTTGGTATTGAAAATGACATTGAATTATTAAAACAATCAGCAGAAGAATTGGGCTATCCGATTGATGGAATGGTATTAGGATATAAAGATATTGCGTATGGTGATTCATTGGGAGCAACAGGACATCATTTGCGTAGCCAAATGGCTTTTAAGTTTTATGATGAAGAAGTAGAAACCAAATTAAAAATTATTGATTGGACAATGGGAAAGACTGGTGTACTTACCCCTACAGCGGTATTTGAGCCTGTAGAACTTGAAGGAACTACAGTGGAACGTGCTTCTCTTCATAATGTATCTATTATGAAAGAGTTACAATTGAACATCGGAGATACAATCACCGTATATAAAGCCAATCAGATAATTCCACAAGTAAAAGAAAATCTGACAAAACATGGAAAAGCAAAGATTATTATTCCTAAGAAATGCCCTATTTGCGGTGGTAGCACTATTCTTATGAAAGAAAATGATTCAGAAGTTTTAATGTGTGAAAATGCAGATTGTAGAGGAAAATTGCTTGGTAAATTATCTCATGCAGTTAGTAGAAATGCTTTAAATATTGATGGTATGTCAGAAGCTACAATTCAAAAATTTATTGACCTTGGATGGTTGACTAGCATTAAAGACATTTATCATTTGATTGACCATAAAAAAGAAATGGAGTCCTTAGATGGTTTCGGCAAAAAATCTATTGAAAAAATGTTATCGGCAATAGAAGCAAGTCGAAATACATCTCTTGAAAGATTTATTTATGCCTTATGTATTCCGTTAATTGGTAAATCTGCAAGTAAAGCAATCGCCAAATATTTTAATTATGATTATGAAGCATTTATGGCAGCATGGTTTGACAGAACTTTTGCATGGACAGAATTAGATGATTTTGGTCTATCATCACATATTTCTATGTCAAGTTTTTATGTAAATAATGAAGCCATGATTAAAGCATTAGTATCTGAGTTTACATTTGAAAAGCCAGTAATCAAACAAAATACTGATATTGATTTATCAGGAAAGACGTTCGTAATAACTGGTAGCTTAGAATATTTTGCAAACAGAGATGAAGCAAAAGAAAAGATAGAAGCTCTTGGTGGAAAAGTGGCTGGGTCAGTATCAAAGAAAACAAATTATCTTGTTAATAATGATATTAACTCAACATCTAGTAAGAATAAAAAGGCAAAGGAGCTAAATATACCTATTATTACTGAAAAGAATTTAAAAGAAATGTTGGGTGAATAGTTCCTAAAATTAAGGTAATTCTCGTATAATAATAGTGGGCGAAATTATTTTTTATATATAACTATTAAGGTTATACACAAAATGTAAAGCCAGAAAGTGAGGACAACAAATGTATGGTTAGAGCAGTAATCAAACGTGACGGAAGAGAAAACCCTTTCAATTCCGAAAAAATCTATGTGGCAGTTATGAAGGCTTTTAATGAAAGAGAGAAAAAAGATGGTAAGGCAATTCCCGAAAAAGAGGATATTGCAAAACAAATTGCTAAAGAGATTTCTGAATTGTCAAAAGATAAAATGACTGTCGAAGATATTCAGGACATTGTAGAAACCAAGTTAATGAAAAGTTCCAGACCAGAAGTTGCAAAAGATTATATTCTCTATAGGGATAAGCGAACAGTGGTTCGTGACAGAAAAAACAAATTAGTTCAAAAAGTAATGATAAGAGCTAAATCTCAAATCAATGAACATTCAAATGCAAATGTTGACGAAGAGAGTTTTTCTGGAAGAGAGAAAGAAGCATCTGCGGATATTGGAAAAACTATCGCACTTGAATATGAGGGGCTGTCTAAAGAAGTAGCAGAAGCTCATAAGATTATGTTGATTTATCAACATGACCTTGAAAAAGCAATTTATGGGGTACACAATTGTTTGAATTTATATTTTCAATATATTTTTAAACATGGATTTAAAACCAGAAATGGTGATGTAAGACCTCCTAAATCATTTAGTACAGCTTGTCAACTTGTTGCAGTTGCTTTCCAATGTCAAAGTCAGGTGCAGTTTGGCGGTGTTGGAACGATTCATCTCGATTACGATTTAGCACCTTTCGTAAGAATGAGTTTTTCGAAACATTTTAAAGAAGGTTTAAAGTGGGTTGAGCATGAATCAGAAGAATATATTAATCATGTACCAGATTCAATTGGAATTGAGGACGAAGAAGCTAAGTATCATACGGAAGCATATAAATATGCTATGGAAATGCTAGAAAAGGAAGGTTCTCAATCAGCTCAGGGTTTATATCATAATCTCAATACATTGGAATCACGACAGGGTTCACAAGTTCCATTTACATCTATCAATCTTGGAAGAGATACAACACCTGAAGGTAGAATGGTAACAAGATGGATGTTAGAAGCAAGTATTGATGGTATTGGCAAATTCCATTTAACAAGTATTTTTCCAATTTCTATTTTTCAGTATAAAGTTGGTTGTAATGCAAATAAAGAAGATGCCAATTATGATTTAAAACAACTTGCATTAGAATCTATGAGTAAAAGAATCTATCCAAACTGGTGTAATTGTGATTGGTCGCAAGCCCATGAAGATGAAGATAACCCAGATACCTATTTTAGTACGATGGGATGCAGAACACTCGTTGGTTATGATAGACATGGACTTGGTTATATCAGACAGGGAAGAGGGAACAATGTACCAAATACAATTATTCTTCCGAAACTTGGAATTGAGTTTGGTACTTGTTTAGGAAAACGTACAGAACCAGACCTTAAAGGATTTTGGGATGCTTTTGAAGAAACTCTTAAACTTTGTGAAAAGGGGTTACTTGAAAGATTTGAAATCATGATTGAACAATCGCCTAAAGCTGCACCTTTTATGTATCAGAATAATACTATTCAGGATGCAAAAGAGTGTAAAGAGAGTGTTTATAATGCATTAAAACATAATACACTTGCTATCGGATATATTGGTGTAGCCGAAATGTGTGTTGCTTTATTTGGTAAAAATCATGCAGAAGATAAAAAGGTACATGAATTTGCATTGTCTGTTGTAAAACGAATCAATGAATTTGCAGCGGAAGCATCAGAAAGAAATGACCTTAATTTCAGTTGTTATGCCACACCAGCCGAAGGCTTGTGTCGAACAGCATTAAAAGCATTAAGAAAGCAATATGGTGTTATTAAAAATGTAACATCTCATGAGTTTCTTACAAATTCACATCACGTTCCTGTATATCAGGAAATATCTATTTATGATAAGTTGCGTGTTGAAGCTCCATTTTGTAAATATCCAACAGGAGGATGTATTACTTATGTAGAGCTTGATAGTACATTTGTAAAAAACTTAAAAGCAGTCGAAGATATTATTGATTATGCTTTTAAAGTGTTAGATATTCCATACTTAGCATTTAATTTCCCGATTGATAGTTGTCTTGATTGTGGTTATCAGGGTGAGTTCAATGATTGCTGTCCGATGTGTCATAGTAAGCATATTCAACAGCTTAGAAGAGTTACAGGATATTTAACAACAGATTGGCACAATTTCAATGATGGAAAACAGGCAGAAGTTCAAGAGCGTGTGAAAAATAGTGCTTATCAGGATTCAAAGGATATTGTTGAATGGTAAGACTTGCTGGTTTTGACTGGGAATCTTTTGCAGATGCAGAAGGGGTTTCATGTGTATTATTTATTAGTGGTTGCCTTCATAATTGTGAAGGTTGCCACTCACCTCAAACACATGATTTCAAATATGGAATAGAAATTACTGATAAAGTAATTGAGCATATAAATTCCGAAATTGATAAAAGACCCTTCCTAAGTGCATTAGTGTTATCTGGTGGTGACCCAATGTATTCTGCAAAAGAATTAATACCCATTCTTTCAAAAATCCATATACCAAACAATAATATTTGGTGTTATTCAGGATTCACGCTCAAAGAAATTCAATCTAATCCTGATATGGCTGCATTGCTGAATCTGTGTACACATTTAGTGGATGGTCAATTTGAAATTGAAAAGAGAGATATAACACTAAACTTCAGAGGAAGTAGCAATCAAAATGTTTGGAAGAAAGAAAATGATATATGGGTGAAACAATATGGGAAAGATGATTAACACAGATGAATGTGAGAAATGTAAGCATGGAACTATAGATGATTCTAACAAAGCAAGAGTCATGGTAATATGCAAAATCAAAAACAAAAAATACTATTATGGTCAATGTATTCCTTGTGAATATATGGAAAGGAAAAATAAGAATGAAGAGAATTGCGAAATTTGAAAAGGTATCTTTTGAGGAATTTATGAAAGCCATTGAGGACATTTATCCTGATTGGGATGAAAATTATATCAGAAGAGTATATGACGATATTGTTCTTCCTAAAAGAGCTACAAGTGGTAGTGCTGGATATGATTTCTTTATGCCTTATAGTGCAACATTATTTCCAAATGATACTATCAAAGTTCCTACAGGTATTCGTTGTAAAATGGATGATGGATGGGTATTAAAGGCTTATCCTCGCAGCGGTCATGGATTTAAGTTTGGAGTTCGTCTGGCTAATACAGTCGGCATTATTGATTCTGATTATTATTATTCAGATAATGAAGGACATATGTTTATGAAACTTGTCAATAGTGACCCTGTATTATCTAAACCAATTGAATTAAAAGAAGGAACAGCTTTTTGTCAGGGAATCTTCTCAGAATATGGAATTACAGTAGACGATGAAGCTACAGCAGTTCGAAATGGTGGATTTGGAAGTACAAGTAAGTAAAACAAAAAGTTACTGATAATTTAGGCACAATATATAGTATTACATCAAACAATATATTCTATATGTTGTGCCTATTTGCACATAAAATCCAGATTTTATGAGGTGAGTGATGAATATTCTTGAAAATATAGCAAGAAATATCTGTAAAATGGCATGGTATAACATTATTGAAATAGTGTTGTTATTTGCAATTTTAATGGTAGAAATTTTTAAGTAAAACAGGAGGATAAATGTATGAATATATTAGCAATGCATAATGACCATATCAAGAAATCAAAACCAGAAAGAGAATATGGTTGTGTTTGTAATAAATGCGGTACAGTATTTATTTTTAAAAGGTCTGAAGCTTGTATTCCAAGATGTCCTAATCCAAGCCCTAGTCAATGTACAGTTAGATGTCCAAACTCTAGTTGCCAAAATATTATGACATTGGCTCTGTGTAAGGAATTTAAAACTCTTAAAGATAAAGACCAGTTCAAATATACATACGATGAATAAAGGTGGTGAGTAAATGAGGTGGTTAAAAGAAAAGATTAAACAGTGGTTAATAAAAGAAGTATTAAAGGAAGAGATTCAGAAATTAAATCAGGCACAGGCTTGTTACAACAGAGCAAGCTGCTTATGTGAAGAGTCTCTTGAAAACAATAGAGAAATGCAAAAAATGTTCAATGAGATTACTGATGTGGCAGTAGATGTTGGTTTTACAAATAAAGAACATTCGTGGGCGGTTGTGTGTATCGCTGGTAGACCTGAATATGTAAAATTCATTCCTTTAAGCGGTGCAGATGCTAGAACAGTTATTGATTTCTTAAAGCATTTTCAATATTCAAAACGTATTGTTGATAGTCCATTAGGATTTAGACATATGTTGGATGGTTATTTTTATGAAGGAAGGAAAAGGAATGGCTCAATATGATAATAGTGTTTGGAAAGATATAAATGGAACTGTTCGAAAAATCAGAGAAATGGACACAATGCACTTATGTTTTGTAGCCAAACAATGTGAATGTAGTAAAAACAAAGGATTGATTATAAACAAACTTCCTGAAATAAGAAAAGAATTGAAAAGAAGAATTTTTCTTAATGAATTTTCTGAAGAAGATTTTCATTTTCATATAAACGGAATACGTTTGGGATTATATTGTTTTTATCCTGACAAGGAAGAAACTGGATTAGAAGGATATTATATGGATTTATTAAATCATTATCCAATATTTTACCCTCCCGAAATGATTTTTGGATAGGAGGTATATTTGTGAAATCCAAAGAAGAATCAATAAATTTAATAAGTAATTGCTTCAAAGAATTTCCATTAGAATATCAAAATAGCGAACTGCTTATTATATGTTTTTACGACAATAAAATACATAATATAAGATATAACCCTAAAACAAAAGAAATATCAGAACCTTTACCAGATGTAGATATGTTATATATTATGCCAGAACCAAAAGATAAACCTATAACAATAAAGTTTGAAGAATAAGGAGGTATCATTTTATGAACACAGAGAACAAATCATCTGTTCTTGTCATTAAAGACAGAGGAACAGGGAAAAGCACACAGTTGGTATACACAAGTGCAGTAACACAATATCCAATTATTGTACCAGTAAGAACACGAATCATGCATTTACTTGATTTGGCAGATGAATTAGGTGTTATTATTCCTACACCTATGACAGTTGAGGATTATAAAGCAAGAGGACGAATCCATGAAAATAATATTCTTATTGATGAAGGATATGATTTAATTGGTGAAGCCCTTGATACTTATATGGGTACTCATGTAGTAGCAGTTACTTTATCAGATAAAATAAAGGAAATGGATAGTATTAGAAGGAGAGTATAATGACAAATCATTATTTAATGAAATATAAAGGTACATACAGAATCCTTCCTGAATTAGACCAAAACACACATGATATTCCTAGAAATAAAAGAGGAGAAATCATGGAGGGATATGATGATATTTACATTGCTTGCCAGAATGGAAATAAGATTTATACATACGGTCATATGAATGGCAATTCCAAAGTGGTCTGGTTGACAGCTTATATTCCTTCTATTGGTAGAGGTAGAAACATTAAGAAGGTGTTAGATGAGCAGCAGATTGAATATATCGAATATAGAGAATCTGATATAGAAGTCGAATTTAGATTTAAAGCAAAGGATATTGATACAATTGCCATTCTTTTAAAGGCAAAAACCAGTGGAGCGAACATAAGTCCATTTAGTGTCAAGAATCTTCCAAAGGCAAAAAATGTAGAAATACCTTCAGAAGAAATTGAACGATACAGAGCTATTTCAGCTCAGGTTGATAAATCTGATTTACTTATTATCCATAAGATTACCACTTCCTTTTTAACTGCTGTGCTTGAAAAGAAGTGTAAGAAAAAAGACAAATCGTTTGATGTTAAATCAGATATGAAAAAGTGCCTGATGAGTAGACAGATAAAAGAATATATCTGGACAAAAGGATTCTGGGATGAATTTCTTTCTTATTTTGAGAAAGAAATTAAAAAATACCATAGTAATTAAGGTTATACACTGAAAGGAGAATATGATATGTTAAACAACAATATAGTACAACATCAGAGAGAGAGAGAGAGAGAGAGGACATTTTGCAAGCTGCTTAATGGTAATTGCTTAGAATTATTAAAGAAAATACCTGATTCAAGTATTGATATGATTGCTACTGACCCACCTTATTTAATATCAACAACCAATGGCGGTGGAACTGTCAATACTATTAAGAAGCTTAATAAATCACTCCAAGATTTAAAAACTGTAGATATTACTCAAGGATATGATATTGAACTGTTTGGTCAGGAATTTATTAGAGTGATGAAAGAAATTAATATATATTTTTGGTGTAATAAAATGCAAATTTACGACTATCTGAAATTTTATGTAGGAAAGCATAAATGTAAATTTGATATTATATGTTGGCATAAAACAAATGCATTACCAACATATTCCAATAAATATTTGAGTGATACAGAATATCTATTATACTTCAGAAAAGGTAAAGGAAAATGTTTTCCTCAATCTTATGAAGATGCAAAAACATATTATATTGCTCCAATAAACCATAAAGATAAAAAACTTTATGGACATCCAACAATAAAACCGTTGGATATTACCGAAAAAATAATAAGAAATAGTTCGCAAGAACAGCACCTAATTTTAGACCCATTCATGGGAAGCGGAACTACAGGTATTGCCTGTAAACATCTTAATAGAAATTTTATAGGTATGGAATTAGATGAAAACTATTTCAATATAGCAAAAGAAAGGATAAATAATGAAATACACAAAACCAGTTGTAACAATTGAAGAAGAGAACAGACTTACGTTTGAAGATACATTAAATGATTATTTGAAACATGAATATTCTATTGAATCATCTTCTTGTAATTGTAAAACATGGAAAGCAATTTTGATTAAAAATACTCCGAAAGGAAGTGAGAAGTAATGAACACAAATATTTTTATACCAACTAAAATTAATGTAGGATTTCAGGAACGCAAAGATACCTATACAGGAAAGTTGGCATATGTAATTTACTTTGATGAAAAAGGTAAATTACGAAAAGAAACCTCATGGCAAGGTTGGAGAGATGAAAATATTCCAAATGAAATCTATGATAATGAGCCAATGGAAGGATTTGTATTAAATAAGAAGGTTGGTGGAGATAGATATGGTTGGAATCCCAGACAGACATATACCAGAGTATATGACCCTAGAGGATTCGAGTTTGAAATTACAATTCCAAATCTGTTGTGGATTTTAGAAAATTGCAACTGTATCAAAGGTAAAGGACTTGAAGGTGAATTTGTTTATGGTTGGGATGGTAAAGAATTAGTTCTTGTACCTGTAGAATCCTCGGACTATAAAGAAATTCAGGAAAAGAATAAAGTCATTCATAATAATACATTTATTAAAGCAAGAGATTTGATAATTGGTGCTACATATGAAGATTTGAATGGTAATCAATATGTATATATGGGAAAATCAAAGCCTTGGAAAGATCAGTCAAATTATTACCATGAAAGTCATGGTTACTATTATAGTAACAACAGAAAAGAAGGATATGAATATCCACTTGATGATACATGGTTAATCAGTAAATGTCGAAGTAGTTATTATAATAAAAACCTTACTTACTATAGAAGTATTCAAGAAGAAAAGAATGAATTTTTCTTTATTCTTCTTGGAAATCCTAATGCTGAATATAGTTGGCACAGAGAAAATAGAGTAACACATATGAAAACAATTACAAGAAAGTTCACCCATATGGTTCTTGAAAAAAGACCAGATTATCCAGATATGGTTAATCTGTTATATAGCAATGCTGAATATTGTCAAGAAGATTTTGAAGCAGATAAGCTTATTGATTTACCATATGACAAATTTATTGCTATGGCACAAGAAACCATTGAAAAGTGTCTTAAACATAATTGGTATGGTAATAATTTTGTAGTTGGCAAAGAAAAAGATGAACTTCTTGGTAATATAAAAGTATATTATGAAAAAGAGAGTGGTAAATGGTATATCATGGATACCATTATTGAAACCTACGAAGAAAAGAAATGGTTCTCTAGTGAAATGGAAACAAAAACAAGAGAAAAAACAGTTAAAAAATATTTTGATACTATCGAAGAGTGTTATAAATATGTGCATCCTGTATATGGAGAGCATTATTTAAAAAATGGATATTTAGAAAAGAGGTATTATTATGGCACAGAAAAATGATGAAAGAATTATGGAATTGAAGAAAACTATCGAGAACAAAAGAAAAGAGCTTGCATCTAAACCAACAAGATTCAATCCAGTAACTAACTGTTTATTGGTATTGGATAAAGTTACTTATAATTTGCACGTAGATTCCGATGAAATGTTATTGATTAAACTGAATAGTATTGCGTTATCCGCAAAGGATTTAGGAATTTCTACTGCTACATTAGAGATTTCTGGAAGCTCTTTAGATGATTGGATTGCAGACGTAAAAGCTTATCTTGAAGTTAAAAGCTATAAATCTGAAAAGAAAAAACTGGATATGTTAGAAAAGCAGCTTACAGCTTTATTATCTGACGATAAGCAGACAGAACTTCAGATTGATAGTTTGGCAGCTATGTTAGAGTAAAATAGCAAACTATTAAGGTTATATGCTAGAGAGGGTTAAATATGAATATTGAACAGATTAAAGAAAAATTGAAATCAGAAGAATATGATTTTCTTAAAACAGACCCACATTTAGGAAATAATATTATCCTGTTAGGATTAGGCGGTTCTCATGCCTATGGTACAAATATTGAAACATCCGACTTAGATGTTCGTGGTTGTGCAATAAATAGCAAAATTGAAATTTTAACAAATGTGAATTTTGAACAGTGTTGCAACGAAGCTACAGATACAACTATTTATTCACTCAATAAACTCATTCATTTATTAAGTAATTGTAACCCAAATACAATTGAATTACTTGGACTTAAACCAGAACATTATTTATATGTTTCTCCAATTGGTCAAGAGCTTCTAAATAATAAAGATTTGTTCCTGTCCAAAAGAGCAATTCAATCATTTGGTGGTTATGCATACAGTCAGTTACGAAGATTGGACAACAAAGCAGCAAGGCTTGTAGGACAGTCTGAGAGAGAGAGGCATATCCTTAACAGTATTCGAAATGCTTCATATGACTTTAAAAATAAGTATTTTCCATTTGATGAAGATTCAATAAAACTTTATATTGATAAATCTCATCAAGAAGAAATGGATACTGAGATTTATATGGATATAACACTTTCTCATTATCCACTCAGAGATTATAAATCAATATGGAGCGAAATGAATAACATTGTAAAAGATTATGCCAAAATAGGGAAACGAAATAAAAATGCTATTGAGCATGGTAAATTAGCAAAACACATGATGCATTTAATCAGGCTTTACCTTATGGTAATAGATATTCTTGAGAAGAAAGAAATTATTACTTATAGAGAAAATGACCATGACTTTTTAATGGAAATCAGAAATGGTAAATATCTTGATGCCAACCGTCAGCCTACTGAAGAGTTCTTTTCTATTGTAGAGAATCTTCAGAAACGATTCGAATATGCAAAACAAAATACGGATTTACCAGACAATCCTGATTATAAACGTATCAATGAATTTATGGCAAGTGTAAATGAAAGAATAATAAGAGGTGAAATTTAATGGCACTAATAGGAGCGATTATTGGAGATATTATTGGAAGTCGATTTGAATTTCCAGACCAAAGACCAGAAACATTAGATTGGGAACATTGTCCACTTTTCAATGGCTACTTGAATGAATTTACTGATGATACTGTATTGGCTATTGCGACTAAATATGCAATTGACCATTACAAAGGTAATTTTGGAAAAGCCTATAAAGAGTTTGGCAGAAAATTTCCTGATGTGGGATATGGCGATATGTTTTTTAAATGGTTGAACAATAAAATCACTGATTATAAATCAACTGGAAATGGTTCAGCTATGAGAGTTGCATATATAGGAGATATAGTACACGACATTAATTCTGTTATAGCATTGTCCAAAAGTTCTGCAATATGCACACATAATACAGAAGGTGGTATTACAGGGGCTTGTATGACTGCATCTGCTATTGCAATGGCAAATTCAGGATATAGTAAAAATGATATTCTAAATATTTGTCAACTGACCTACAAAGGTAAATTATATGATGGTACACAAACAATGGAGGAACTTCAAAAATCATATGTTTGGAGTGACAGATGTGAATTAACTGTACCAGTAGCAATCCAGTGTTTTATTGAAAGTCATGATTATGAGAGCTGTATGAGAAATTGTCTAAGTTTACATTGCGATATGGATACTATGTGTTGCATATCGGGAGGTATTGCAGAAGCCTATTATAAAACAACAGGATTAGATAATAAGAAAATCCTCAAAACATATTTACCACCATATTTATATAAATGTATTGAGGATATTGTTGAAAAAGAGGAGAAAACAGATGATTACAAGTGATAGAGGGTATATGACATTTAATAATGCCATGATTCCTGAAGGAGCAAAATACCTCATCTATATTCTTACAAAATATGGTAGATTCCAAGCTTATTTGGTTGGTGGTTGTGTGAGGGATATGTGTATGAACCGTATCCCTCATGACTGGGATATTACTACAAATGCTACACCAGATGAAATGATATCTATAATAAAAACCATTTGTAAGAGAGATGAGAGAAGTATTCAAATTGTTCCAACAGGACTAAAACATGGAACAGTTACTTTTGTACTTGATGGTGAAGGATATGAAATAACAACCTTTAGAAATGATGGTGAATATTCCGATAATCGTAGACCAGACAAAGTAACATTTACAAACAATCTTCTTGAAGATTTATCCAGAAGAGACTTTACAATCAATACAATTACATACAACCAATATATCGGATTTCAGGATTTTTATGATGGAATAAAAGATATAAGAAATAAAGTAATTTGTTGTGTTGGAAATCCCCAAGAGAGATTTAAAGAAGATGGTTTGAGAATACTTAGAGCCATAAGATTTGCAGCTCAATTAAAATTTATGATTGAAGAGAATACATCTCAGGCAATACATAGCGAAAGAGAATTACTTGATAATATCTCTCAGGAGCGTATTTCACAGGAATTGTCAAAAATTCTTATGAGTGAGAATTGTGGCAATGAAGTATTAAGAGAATATGCGGATGTAATTTGTCAGGTAATTCCTGAGATTAAACCTATGATTGGCTTTAAACAAAATAATCCATATCATTTATATGATGTATGGGAACATACATTACATTGCATGGATGATGTTACTTCAGATACAGATTTAATTACCAGATTGGCTATTTTTCTTCATGACATAGGAAAGCCAAACAATTATGTTGAAGATGAAAATGGCATTGGTCATTTTTATGGTCACGCACATTCATCATATGCTATTGCTCAAGAAGTTTTAAAAAGACTTCGCTATAGCAATGATATTGTTGAATCAGTATCACAATTAATTGATTGTCATGATGTTACTTTAACTCCGACTAAAGCAGCAGTAAAAAGACTGTTGAATAAATTGGGCGAAAAGCAATTAAGAAGATTGCTTGTTTTAAGAACACATGATATTAAAGGTCAATCATCCAAAGATATAGAATTGAGACTTGAAAAGGTATATAAAGTATCAGAAATTTTAGACTGGATAGTTGAACAATCAGAATGTTTTCAATTAAAAGACCTTTCTATTAATGGTAAGGATTTAATAGAAATCGGTATTCCAGAAGGGAAACTAATAGGTAAAATACTGAATCTTTGTTTAGCATATGTTATTGATGGAACTGTTGATAACGCTAGAGAAGAATTATTCAAAGTGGCGAATATGTTATTTACCGCCAATCCAACATTATATACAGGAGGACGAACTAATGACTAAAGCAGATAGATATTTAGGACACGAAATATGTGATATTCTTTCAGAGGGATATAAAGACGTTAATCCCAGACCAAAATATGCGGATAGAACACCAGCCCATACAATTTCAATTAATCAGGTAATGAGAAAATATGATTTATCAAAAGGTGAATTTCCTATTTGCACTCTCAGACCGATGGCTTGGAAAACAGCTATTAGAGAAATCTTTACAATTTATCAGAAACCAACGAATGTTATTTCTGAAATGGAAGAAATGGGAGTATCATGGTGGTCACCTTGGAACATTGGAGATGGTACAATTGGTCAGAGATACGGAGCTACTGTTAAAAGATATGACCTTGTAAATAAACTTATCAATGATATTAAAACAGACCCTTATGGCAGAAGAAAAATTATGTCTCTTTGGCAAGAAACAGATTTAGCAGAAACAGAAGGTCTTGCTCCATGTGCTTTCCTTACAATGTGGAATGTTAGAGGAGAATATCTTGATATGACACTCATTCAGAGAAGTGGAGATATGCTTACTGCATCTGGAGCTGGAGGAATGAATGAAATTCAGTATGCAGCATTGCTCATGATGATTGCAAGACATACAGGATATAAAGCTGGTGTATTTTGCCATTTTGTACAAAATGAGCAGATTTATGACCGTCATGAAGAACAGGCAATAGAAATTTTTAATAGATTTAAAAAATTACTTGTTCATGAAGAGGATGAAATAATTCGTCCAGAATTGATACTTAATCCAGAAAAGAATAATTTTTATGATTTTATCATTGAAGATTTTACCTTATTGGATTATGAGCCAATTCGCCCTCAATTAAAACTTGATTTGGGTATTTAGGATAATATAAGGAGAGGAATAACATTGAAAAATACAAAATGTAATCGTTGTGATAAAGTAAACAATTACAAGAAAAAATGTGAAAAATATAAAGCAAAATATAAAATAGCAAAATCTGGTTTATCAGACGAAGAAAGAGAAACAATTATTGAATTGATTTGCAATGAACAAATCAAACATATGATTGCTAAAAACGAATATGAATCTGATAGATATAATGCCTTAGAGCAACTGAAGGCAAAAATAAGAATTGTATAGGAGGATACTATGATAGCAGCAGTAGTGTGTGTAGATAAAAATTTTGGCATTGGTAATAAAGGAGAATTATTAGTTAATATTCCAGAAGATATGAAATTATTCAAAAAAATTACTTCTAACGGTGCTGTAATTATGGGAAGAAAAACATGGGATTCTTTACCTAAGAAACCACTTCCTGATAGAACTAACATCATTATCACTAGAAAATGTAAGAAAAATCCAAAGGTTCAAGCAGATAGTACAATTCATTCCAATATGAAATGTATTAAAGCTTGGTTAGCTCAAAAGGATGTAATTGATAACAATAATGGTATTTATATTATTGGTGGTGGACAGATTTATTCAGAGCTTTTAAATTCTTGTGAGCGTGTATATATTACTAAAGTATTTACAGAATCAGATGCAGATACATACTTCCCTAATATTGATGAGAAACCAGAATGGGAATTAACAGAAGCATCTGAGATTAAAGAGCATAAGGGAATACAGTATCAGTTTTGTATTTATGATAGATGTGATTATGTAATTACAAACACACAGACCCCTAAAAACTCTAATACTGCAAA
>ERZ837910.2604-NODE-2604-length-21725-cov-4.274850_pt1 | contig 21725 bp, 18 predicted proteins | sample MGYA00519940_ERZ837910 | MGnify/ENA primary metagenome ERZ837910 (study PRJEB31850, sample SAMEA3708825) | human gut metagenome | biome: human gut; feature: human-associated habitat; material: faeces | place: China | collected 2014 ... | reverse complement strand
TTTTCGTCAAAATAACTGAAAATTAAATCCTTCTAATACAGCAAACAAAGGAATTACATGGAAATCAGAGCATTCTCAATGAATGGAAAGACAAAAGTGTATGGTGCATATTCTTCAGCAAAGAAAGTTAAAATTAAATAATAAAATATAATTTTTACAAAAACTATGGACTGTCGGTTAAATTGTCGGCAGTTCGTAGTTCTTGTATTTTTTTTGTTAAATTTAAATTAAAGTATGGACTATTTTGTCATTTTATGAGAGAATAAAAACAAGTGTGGGTAATACTATCAACCCACAGGGCAAGCAGAAGTAATTCTAATATTACAACTGCAATAACATGGAAATATTCCATAGTTTATATTTCGAAAGGAGTATTTATTCAAATGATTTATTCAAAAGAAGTTGAAATGATGTGCCCAGTAGCTAAGGGTGCAAAGCATGAACCTGCTCCAATTCCAGAAGAAGGAAAATGGGTTCACTCAAAAGAAATCAAAGATATTTCAGGTTTTACACATGGTGTTGGCTGGTGTGCTCCACAGCAGGGTGCTTGTAAGCTTACATTAAATGTTAAAGAAGGTATCATTGAAGAAGCATTAATCGAAACAATTGGATGTTCAGGTATGACACATTCAGCAGCTATGGCAGCTGAAATCCTTCAGGGAAAGACAATTCTTGAAGCTTTAAACACTGACTTAGTATGTGATGCTATCAACACAGCTATGAGAGAATTATTCTTACAGATTGTTTATGGTAGAACACAGAGTGCTTTCTCAGATGATGGTTTAGTAGTAGGTGCCGGACTTGAAGATTTAGGAAAAGGTCTTCGTTCACAGGTTGGTACAATGTACGCTACAAAGGCAAAAGGTGTTAGATACCTTGAAATGGCAGAAGGTTATGTTACAGGTATCGCTCTTGATGCTGATAATGAAGTTATTGGTTACCAGTTTGTTAGCTTAGGAAAGATGACAGACTTTATCAAAAATGGTGATGATCCTACAACAGCTTGGGAAAAGGCAAAAGGTCAGTATGGTCGTGTTGATGACGCTGTTAAGATTATCGACCCAAGAAAGGAATAGGAGGTAACAACAATGGCATTATTTGAATCATATGAAAGAAGAATTGATCAGATTAATTCTGTTTTAAATAGTTATGGTATTGCTTCTATTGAAGAAGCTGAAAAGATTACAAAGGACGCTGGACTTAATGTATATGATATGATTAAGGGAATTCAGCCAATTTGTTTTGAAAATGCATGCTGGGCTTACACTGTAGGTGCTGCAATTGCTATTAAGAAAGGTTGTAGAAGAGCTGCTGACGCTGCTGCTGCAATTGGTGAAGGTCTTCAGGCTTTCTGTATTCCAGGTTCAGTTGCTGACCACAGAAAAGTAGGTTTAGGACATGGTAACCTTGGAAAGATGTTACTTGAAGAAGAAACAGAATGTTTCGCTTTCCTTGCAGGACACGAATCATTCGCTGCTGCTGAAGGTGCTATCGGTATCGCTGAAAAGGCTAACAAGGTTCGTAAGAAACCTTTAAGAGTTATCTTAAACGGTCTTGGAAAAGATGCAGCTCAGATTATTTCAAGAATCAACGGTTTCACATATGTTGAAACAAAGTATGATTATAAAGAAGCAAAATTAAACATCGTATACGAAAAGGCTTACTCAGATGGTCTTCGTGCAACAGTTAAGTGCTACGGTGCTGATGATGTTCAGGAAGGTGTTGCAATCATGCATCACGAAAACGTTGGTGTATCTATTACAGGTAACTCAACTAACCCTACAAGATTCCAGCATCCAGTTGCAGGTACATACAAGAAAGAATGTATCGAACAGGGTAAGAAGTACTTCTCAGTAGCATCAGGTGGTGGTACAGGACGTACACTTCATCCAGATAACATGGCTGCAGGTCCTGCTTCATACGGTATGACAGATACATTAGGACGTATGCACTCAGATGCACAGTTCGCAGGTTCATCATCAGTACCAGCTCACGTAGAAATGATGGGCTTAATCGGCGCTGGAAACAACCCAATGGTTGGTATGACAGTTGCTGTTGCAGTTAGTGTACAGCAGGCTGCTGATGAAGGTAAGTTTTAGTTAAATTAAATCATAATTTAAGGATTTTCCTTATGTAAAAAGAGGCATCTTCGGGTGTCTCTTTTTATTTAATAAGAAATTCCTTTAGAATTTCTTATTAAATAAAAAACGTTCCACTGGGGCACACTTGTGCGAGAAGAAAATAGTTGCGCGGCAACACGCATTCTTTGCTCTACAATAAAAACATTGTATAAGGTCGATTTATTTGTTAAAATGTTAAACATTGGTAAACACATGATAAGAAAGAGGAGGAGAAAAATTATGGGTATGTTTAAGAAAATATGTGCTATTGTTATGGTGTTAATAATGGCGTTTTCTGTAACACCAGAAAGTGTTTTCGCAGCAAAGAAAGTAAAATTGAATATGACAAAGGCTACAGTATATGTAGGCAAGTCAGTTCAGTTAAAAGTGAACAATAACAAGAAGAAGGTAAAATGGTCTACTTCAAATAAGAAGGTAGCCATAGTAAGCAAGAAGGGTAAAGTAAAAGGAAAGAAAGTTGGTAAAGCAACAATTACAGCTAAGATTGGCAAGAAGAAATATAAATGCAAGATTACTGTAAAGAAGAAGGTAGTTAAGCCTAGTAAGAAAGTAACAGTAGGAAAGTTGAAATTAAATAGTAGTGATGCAGTAGTTATTAAGAGAATAATTAAAGAGCAAAAGAGTAGGGGGAATACTTTTATTGAAGATGACTTAGCAAATAGTACCTTTGATAAAGCTGGATATTTAACAGGATTAGATATACGAGTTTGGGGAAATATAGATTTAACAGGTTTAAATCACTTAGAAGATTTAAGTATTATTAGTGGTGATAGAATAACAGGTCTAATTGTAAAAAATAATCTTAAGTTAAAGTCTTTAAGTATTGTTGCTAGTGAAAGTGCAAAGATAGAAAGTCTTGATGTTTCAAACAATAAGAATTTAGAGAAGTTATACTTAGTTGCTTGTGAAAAGTTAAATGATATTGATGTATCGAGTAATAAAAATTTAAAGTTTCTTACACTTTATGATTGTATAAATTTAAGAAAAGGAATTGACGTAACTCATAATATTAATTTAGAGGAATTAGATTGTAGTTATTCTAGTATGACAAGTTTAGATGTATCTAAGAATAGTAAATTACGAAGATTAGATTGTTCTGATAATAAGTTATCATCGTTGGATGTATCTAAGAATAATAAATTAGAGGAATTAGATTGTTCTACTAATAAGTTAGAGTCAATAGATGTTTTAAATAATATAAATTTAGTTTCTTTAGACGCAGGAGGAAACAAGTTAAAAAGTATAGATGTTTCAAGAAATACAAGTTTAACAGAGTTAAATTTAGATGGAAATAATTTAAAAAGCGTCGATTTATCTAAAAATATATCTTTAGAAGTTTTAAATGTGGGGCAAAATGAACTAACAAGTTTAGATGTGTCTAATCTCACAAAGTTAAAAAGACTTGGGGTAGGAAATGGGGGACGTTTTAATACTATTGATTATCCTTATAATACTATGTCTACTTTAGATGTATCTAAAAATGTATTATTGGAGACATTAAGTGTAGATAATTTGCAGTTAACAAAGCTAGATGTATCAAAGAATACTTTATTATGGTCTTTATCTTGTGCTAGAAATAAGTTTACTACTTTAAATCTTACAAGTAATAAAAAGTTAATTTCCTTATGGTGTGATAGTAATGTTGCTATAACAGGATATACTGGTTCTGTTAACGGACATTAATTCAATATATGAGATTCAAAATAAATTTTAAATATTAGAGTCAGCACAAGCTGGCTCTTTTTATTTTAGATACTACTTATTTAGATATTAATAATAAAAATATTTTCTATATGATATGCCCAATCATAGAGTTTGGTAAATTTTTGTTATCTTTTATAAGTGGTAAAATGATGTTATAATTACTAATAAATATTTTAGGATTTAAAAATTAATTAAATTTGTACAATGTTTATTAATTTTAAAAGATGAAACTAGATACTATTTAAATACAAGGAGTGTAAAAAATGAAATATCCGTATTGTAATTCGAAAATGGAGAAAGGTGAAATAAATCAAGACAGATATCCTTTGAAATGGAAATCAGAAAATCGTAGTGTGAAAAGTGTAAAACTTACCAGTTTACTAACAAAAACATATGTTGAAGCATATATGTGTGGAGAGTGTAACAAGATTATAATTGATATTAATGAAAATTAATATATAATCCGACAATGTTAAATGAACAAGGTGATAATATTATTTTTTTCTATGAAGAATATAAAAGAATGAAATCGAGAATTGAACTTTTGGAAATTCTTGCAGAAGCCGAGAATGACGTAAATAATAAAAGAACAGCACCAATAGCTGAAACATTTGATGATTTAAGACAGATGTTGCAGAAAAGTAAAAGCATCTAGCTATTGTTATATGCTTTTGGAGTATACTTTAATATTTGTTAAATTATACAGATTTCTTTTTTACAATTTGTAATTCATATCCCAATGCAAGACCCCCTATAAAATTCTGAAACCTATATAAAAATGACACTTTACACCTATAATAGCAATTTGCTATCATAATGAACAAGGCATTATGCTATTAATAAAAAACGGAGGGAAGTAAAATGGCTAAGCTAAAGAAACTATGTGCTATTGTTTTGGTGATTGTTTTGGCATTTTCTGTTACACCTGACAGTGTTTTTGCAGCAAAAAAAGCAAAAATCAGCAAAACAAAGGCAACAATTTATGTTGGCAAAATAATTAAATTGAAAGTGAAAAATAATAAGAAAAAGGTTAAGTGGTCAACATCAAACAAGAAAGTAGCAAAGGTAAGTAAAAAAGGTAAAGTAAAAGGAATTAAGGCAGGAAAAGCAACAATTACCGCTAAAGTTGGTAAGAAAGCTTATAAGTGCAAAATTAAAGTAAAGAAAAAGAGAAACAAAAAATCTAATATCAAGAAGCCTGTTATTAAGCCAGCAGAGTCTGAGACTACAGTTGAACCTACAACAAAACCGGAACAGCCTACAATTGATGAATCTAAGCTTAATGAAAAAGATAAAAACGCTTTAAAGAATATAATTGAGAATATCAAATCAAGTGGTGTAGACATTAGCGACAATATGGGTGATAGTGATTACAAATGGGATGAAAGTGGCAATCTGGTTGGTATAGATTGGACCGACAAAGAGTTAAAGGGCACATTAGATTTATCAGGTTTGGATTCCCTTAAAGATGTTAATTGTAACAATAATCTGTTGACTGATATTAAGGTTTCGGGGAATGCAAGTTTAGAAGAACTATCTTGTGATTCTAACAAATTAGAGAAATTAGATGTTTCAAACAATGAGAAATTAAAAGAGTTATCCTGTTCAAATAATGAAATTACAGATTTGAAAATTTCAGGAAATAAGAACTTATCAAAATTAAGTTGTGGTGATAACAAAATAGAAAATCTTGATATTGCTGACAGTGAGAATTTAACAGAGTTTTATTGTTATAATAACCAGATTACAACCCTTAACATAAGTAATCTTGTGAAATTAACTCATTTGTATTGTAACAGTAATAAATTGTTGGCATTGGATATTTCAAATAATAAGCAGCTAGAATACATAGAGTTAGGAAATAATAATTTAACAGTTTTAGATGTTACAAACAACGAAAAATTGACGAAGTTATTCTGCTACAATAATCAGTTAAATCAAATTGATTTGTCAAAGAATGGAGAGTTGGCAATGCTTGTTATAAATGACAATCAATTAACTAATTTACATTTGAGTAATAATAGCAAATTAACAGAGGTTTATTGTTACAACAATCAGCTGACAAATATTAATGTTTCAAATTGTAAGGAATTAACAACTTTATATTGTAATAACAATAAATTAAGTTCAATTGATGTAACTAACAATACTAAATTAGAAAATTTTAAATATGATAAAGGTGTAGACATTATTGGATACACAAAATAATTATATAATCTAAATAATAAAAGCCGATGACATACACCAAAGTATGAATCGGTTTTTGTTAGTTATTTAAATAATACAATTTTGTCTCCTGGAAGTAGCATTGTTTCGCCATCAGGAATTAAATTTTCATTACCACGTTTAATTAGTGCAATCAAAACATTATTAGGTAAATTCAATGTTTTAATTTTTTTATTACTCCATTTATTAGAATTCGTAATTAATATTTCCTTTAGATTCTCATTGCCTGATGGTTCGTAAGATGGCACGCTTAGTATAACGTTATCCTGTACACAGATTACAGTATCTCCATTTGGAACAATAGTATCGCCGGCACGTTTTATCATTATAGCCAAAGAATTGGTTGGCATATGTACCTCACTTATTTTTTTGCCAATCCAGTTATGACCTTCAGGAATAAAAAATCTCATCAAGGTAATGGACGACTCTTCCTGATAGTCGTTGAAGGTTTTTCTTACATCTTCCCTGTTGTCCACCATATTTAGTTTATTTGCTACCAAAGGAAGCAAGCTTCCCTGAATTGACACAGAAAAGAGGGCAACCATGAAAACTATATGAAAAATATCAAAAGATATATCCCGACTATTCGCGACAACCATTATTGAGAATACAATGGAAGCTGCACCTCTTAAACCGGCAAAGGAAATTAACATACACTGATTTAACTTACATTTAAAAGGTTTTAAAACTGCAAAAACTGCTATAGGTCTGGCAATTAAAGTAATAAAAAGTGCTATTAGAAGAGCAGGAATAACTATTTGTGGGAAATTATGTGGGAATGACAGTAGCCCTAACAAAAAGAAAATAAGTATTTGAGCTAGACCTGTTATACCATCAAAAAAGTGTATGAGGATTTTTTTGTTTTCGATTTTTGCATTTCCTAAAATAATTCCAAGTAAATAGACACTTAAAAATCCGTTGCCGTTTACCAATAGAGATATGCCTAATGTAAAAGCAATAATACCTATAATAAATACAGCATAAAAATTTTTTGAGACAAAATTAGTTTTTGACAAAATATATATGGCAAATATAGAAGTGCCAACACCAATTAAAATACCAAAAGTAAGTTGTGAAAATAATAAACTTGGAATTTTAGATAATCCATTAGAATTAAGCAAAGTTATGCCTATTGTTAAAACCACCGTAAAACATTATAAAACTAAGAGCCACTGTACAAATTTCTTCAGCTACAGTGTAATTAGAAAACTGAATTTTAAATAACCCATCGCAACCAAACAACATTCCTATTCCCATAAAAAGAATAAGTGCCGGTAAGCCAAAACGCCCTGAAAATTTATCTGCTAAAATACATAGAAATAGAATTATGGCTACAAAAATAATGTAAATTGTCAAATTATCTCCCCCTTATATTTTTTAGTTTTCAATATACTATCATAAATTTTACATTTAAAGTTTCTATAGGGAAATTTGTTAAATAAATTAAGTCAATACAAAACTAAACAAAGTAAAAATATGCAAAAAACAAAGTTTTTATGCTAAAATGTTATAGGAAAATATCACAAAATACTGAAATATAAAAAAGTAAATAAGAATCATATAGAAAAATAGAACAAATAATTATATGAAAAATAAAACGAGGAATTAATACATGAAAAAAATTACAATTGGAATTGTGGCTCACGTAGATGGTGGAAAAACAACATTGTCGGAGGCACTTTTATATACAACAGGAAAAATCCGCAAGCTTGGAAGAGTAGACCATAAGGACGCGTATCTTGATACATTTCAAATGGAACGTGACAGAGGGATTACTATTTTTTCTAAGCAGGCAGTTATGGAATACAAAGACATGAGACTGGTTCTCCTTGATACACCGGGGCATGTGGACTTTTCAGCGGAAATGGAGAGAACTTTATCTGTTCTTGATTATGCAGTTTTAGTTGTTAGTGGAAGCGAGGGTGTTCAGGGACATACTGAAACCTTATGGAAATTATTGGACAAGTATCAAGTGCCTACCTTTATTTTTGTAAACAAGATGGACATGCCAAATGTAAGTGGAGATTTTCTTTTGCACGAGTTAAAAGATAAATTTGGAGATGAAATTGTAAGATTTCCAGTAGGTGTGGGAACATACGAAGACATAGCAATGTGCAATGAAGATTTGCTGGAAGATTACATGAATGGAGTGGAATTTACAGACACTACTATATCTGAGCTTGTTTGTAACAGAGAGTTGTTTCCATGCTATTTTGGCTCGGCCCTGCAACTTGACGGTATAGAGCATTTGATGGAAGGCCTATATAGTTACACTTATGAGCCTATATATAATGAAAGCTTTGGGGCAAAAATTTATAAAATAACCAAAGACAACAATAATAACAGACTTACCCACATGAAGATAACAGGTGGTAGTTTAAAGGTAAAGGATCTTTTGACAGGGCAAAACGGTGCAAAAGAGTGGAGTGAAAAAGTAAATGAAATTCGTGTTTACTCAGGAGAAAAATATGACGCAATAGGAGAGGCTTTACCGGGTGATATTGTTGCCGTTACAGGTCTTAATGAAACATATCAGGGAGAGGGATTAGGCTTTGAACATGAGTTTATTGAACCAAGTCTTATACCGGTATTGGCTTATAAAATAATAGTACCAAGTGGAATAAACATTAATCAGGTTTATAAACAGCTTAAGGAAATTGAGGAAGAAGAGCCAACTTTAAAAATCACTTGGAATGAAGAAAAACAGGAATTAACAGCTAATGTAATGGGAGCAATTCAAATAGAGGTTCTGAAAAATATAGTAAAAGAGCGTTTCGACTTAGACATAGAATTTGGTGCCGGCAGTATTTTGTATAAAGAAACAATTATGGAAGCTGTAGAGGGAATTGGTCATTTTGAACCACTTAAGCATTATGCAGAAGTACATCTTCTATTAGAGTCGGGACTTCCCGGTAGTGGTTTAACCTTTAACACAGCCGTAAGTGAAAATTTATTAAGCAAAAACTGGCAAAGATTAATTCTTACACATTTACAGGAAAAGAATCATAGAGGTGTTTTAACAGGTTCACCAATAACAGATATTTCCATTACTTTAATAGGTGGAAAAGCTCATTTAAAACACACAGAAGGTGGTGATTTCAGACAGGCAACTTACAGGGCTGTGAGACAGGGCTTAAAGAAGGCAAAATCAGTTTTGTTAGAACCATATTATGATTTTGTTTTAACAGTTCCACAGGAGAATGTAGGTAAAGCCATGACTGATATTAGCAATATGGAAGGCAACGTAAATCCACCTGAAACCAAGGGAGATAAGTGTATTCTTACAGGTTATGGGCCGGTATCTACAATGTGGAACTATATAAATGATGTAAATGAATATACTCATGGCTTAGGTTCTTTAACATTGAAATTTAAAGGTTATGCACCATGTCATAATGCAGATGAAGTAATTGAAAACATAGGCTATGATAGTGAAAGTGACTTGGCAAATCCTACAGGTTCAGTCTTTTGTGCCCATGGTGCAGGTTTTAATGTGCCTTGGAATGAAGTTGAAAATTACATGCACATAAAATCTTCAATTAACTTAAATGACGTTTTATATGAAAGTAATCAGGTAGAAGATAACGTCAAAGTAAATGTTACACACAGGAAAAAGTCAGATTCCTATGCAACTGATAAGGAATTAGAGGCTATTTTCGAGAAAACTTTTGGGCCGATTAAACGTAAAAAATATTCAGAAACCAAAGTTAAAACATACAATAAACCTAAAAAAAAATATAAGGGCAAGGAAAATAATAATTTGCCTGAATGTGTTTTGGTTGACGGCTATAATATTATTTTTGCATGGGATGAACTGAAAAATATTGCCTCGAAAAACATAGATGGTGCCAGAGACAGACTCCTTGATATTATGTCAAACTATCAGGGCTATAAGGATAATACGGTTATTGTTGTATTTGACGCATATAATGTGAACAGACACAAGGAAACAGTTTATAAACATAATAATGTTTATGTTATCTTTACAAAAGCTGCTGAAACTGCAGATATGTATATTGCGAAAACTACCCATAAAATGGCTAATAAATACAGGGTTACAGTTGCAACTTCTGATGCCTTAGAACAGTTAATTATTATGGGGCATGGCGCCCTTAGAATGTCAGCTATGAATTTTAAGGAAGAAGTAGACTTGGTAAATAAGAAGATTTCTGAGAGCATTAATAAAGAATCAAAGTTAGACAATTATTTGCTGAAAGACATTAATATTGATTAAGTAAAGTTATAGTGATTAAGTAAAGTTTGACAAAAGAGATAAATCACCGATTTTGGATTGATTTATCTCTTTATATTTTAATAAGAAAAGACTTTAGAATTTCTTATTAAAAAGTTCAACTAGGAACGCACGCTCCCACGAAATGAAAATAGTTACGCGGCAACATGCATTACGGCTGCATACTATATTTTCGTAACCAGTAGCCAATTTGTAGAACGTAAGCAAGCATCTGTGGACCTGCCATTAACTGACCGTACCAAGGTTTGCCGTAGTCCTTTGGACTTTTAATGAAAGAAGAAAGCTTTTCTTTGTCAATAATATCACGAAGAGCTGAATTAGAATCAAACTCCTCCATTACCATTTGCCCTAAGAGTTTTTCGTAATTAGGATCATAGGTTTTAGGGTAAGGCGTTTTTTTCCTGTAAAGAATTTCGTTAGGTAGATATTTTTTTCCGCATTCTACTAACAGACTTTTAGGCTGATTTTTGTAACATTTATATTCCCATGGAACATTGAATACATATTCAAGTATTCGGTAATCAGCAAAAGGAACTCTTGCCTCAAGACCTGAATACATGCTACATCTGTCCATTCGGTTAAGAAGTGTCATCATAAACCATTTAATATTAAGCCAAGTTACCTTTCGTCTTAAAGTTTCTGTTTCGTTTTCTTCTTCTAAAAATTCACATTCATTTACTGAATTTTGGTAGGCGGTTGCCACATATTCATCAATATTAAGCTCATTTATAAAATCATCTTTAAATAAAAAAGTTCGTGCAGACAAATCGTATGACCATGGGAAAGAATTTTGCTCAAGCATTTCTTTACGGTGAAACCAGGGATAGCCACCAAATATTTCGTCAGCACATTCACCGGTTAAGGTAACTTTACATTCTCTGGAAACAAGATTACAAAAATATAACATGGAAGATTCCACATCAGCCATACAAGGCATATCTCTGGCATCAACTGCTTTAAAAAGACATTCTATCTGATTCTTATTATTACATTCTAAATAGTGGTGTTTACTGTGAAGATAGTCCTTCATAATATCCACATAAGGTCTGTCTCTTGTTGTTTGGAAAGAATTTGCCTTGAAATTAATGTTGTTGTCTACAAAATCAAATGAGTAAGTAGCAAGGCTTTTTTTACCAAGATGTTTACTTACAATAGAAGAAACTAAGCTGGAGTCCAAGCCACCTGACAAAAAAGTACAAATAGGTATATCAGAAACCATTTGATTTTTTATACTGTCTTCTATTAAAAAGTTTGTATGCATAACAGTGGCATTGTAGTCATCCTTATGGATTTTGCTTCTAAGTTTCCAGTAACAATAATCTTCAAGAATAATCTTTTTATCTGGTGTTAAATTTATGGTTAAATAATGTCCTGATAATACCTCATGTATATTTTCAAAAACACCATTGCCCGGAGTATGAGCCGGACCTAAACCGATAATCTCACACCAACTGCTTTTATTTAAACGGGGTGTGATACCATAGGCGAAAATCCCTTTTATTTCTGATGAAAAAACAAACTGAGAACCGTCAAAATAATAGAATAATGGCTTAACACCAACATGATCTCTTACAATGGTTAGTTTATTGTTTTCATATATTGCAAAGGCGAAAATGCCGTTTAATTCTTTGAAAATCTTGGGCCCAAATACAAGATAGCAGTAAAGAATTATTTCGGTATCGCTAGTTGTTCTTAAGTCAATGTCATAAGTAGCCAGTTTATTTTTTAATTGATCAGTGTTATAGATTTCTCCGTTATAAGCTATGGTTGCACGTTTTCCGTTATATTTTCTCGTCATAGGCTGGGCACCACCTTTAATATCACGAATGGATAAACGGGTATGAGCCAAACCGCAAAAACCTTCCATAAATATTTCATCATCATTAGGACCTCTATGTTTGATGGAGTCCCTCATGTTTTTTAGCTTACCTGTGAGAAGCTTGTAAGAATAGTCTTTAAAAACATTATGCTTTAGTTGATAAAAACCAGCAATACCGCACATATAATTCTCCCTTTTTATAAAATAGTAACATGTGGACTTTTGATAACAGGCTGGATTTGGCGTCCAATTAATGCCTTTTCAATTGTGTCTTCAATTAAGTCCACATGCGCAATCATTGAATTTGGTTTCTTTATATAATCATCCTGGCCAAAAGGCACAAAATAAATATTTTTCGTATTTAATAATATTCCTATGTTTTTCAAATTCATACCAAGAGCATCGTTAGTGCTTAAGAAAATAACTAAAGGTCTGTTGTTTCTAAGATGTGCTTTAGCTGCCATTAAAACCGGTGTATCGCTAATACCGTTTGCAAGTTTTGATAGTGTATTACCGGTACAAGGGGCAATTACAAGTATATCAAGCATTGATTTTGGTCCGATTGGTTCGGCAGCGGGGATGGTTGTAATTGGTTCTTTATTGCTGATTTCTTTTGCAAGTTTAAGAAAATCCTTTGATTTTCCAAAGCGGGTGTCTGTAGTTGAAGCGTTATCAGAAAAAATTGTAAAAATATTGGCTTTAGTGTCGGCAAGCCTTCTAAGTTCTTCAAAAACTTTTTTGTAAGTGCAGTAAGAACCGGTAATACCTATACCAATGTTTTTACCAACAAAGTTATGACTCATTTATCTCAGTCCTTTCTAAATATGAAATAATGCTTTTTGCAATTAATTCCCCGGCATTCTTTGACGCTGTAACACCTGGAATGCCAGGGCATGTAATTAAAGATAAATGATTTTTACATGCTAAATCTTTATTAAACCCAAAAGGCTGAGAAGAAACATCGAAAAGAACGGTGTTTTTTGAAAGTAAAGAGTAATGTTTATCTGAAAGTATAGGCTGTGGAACTGTATTTATTATTATGTCAAATTTATTTAGATGTGTATCAAAATCCTCTAATTGTACAGTTTTAAAACCGTTAGCCCTAGCACCAATTAAGTGAATTTCCGTATGGTCATAAAAGGTGACTTTGCCACCTAAGGCATTTAATTTTTTGCCAATATTTGTACCACAGTTACCGTAACCTAGAACAAGAATTTCGGAATTCTCAATGGCAAAATCAGTATTTTTTATGATATGCATTATTAGTCCTTCAGCCGTTAAAATAGCATTTTTCCAAACTATATCATCTAATTGAAGTGTGTCTACGAATTTGATGCTGGTTATTTTTTTACAGGCTGTAGGAATATTTCCACCAAAAACAATTTGGTTCGGTTTTAAAAGTGATAAAAATGTTCTTAGTGGAAAGCTGGAGTAAAAGTCACAGTTAATGAATTTTTTGTTTTTGCAAAAAGGAGTAGAACATACAAGTATATCATCGTTATTAAAATCCATTGTACTTTTTAAATAGGCGTTATAGCCATGAGTTTTAAGGTAATTTAAAATATACTTTTGACGTTTGTCACCGGATAAAACAGCAATAGGTTTCATATTCACCTCCATGGTATAAACTATGCAGATTAAAAAATAAAGTGAAAAAAATATAAAAATGTTGTATTATAAAGCAAAGAAAATTGATAATGGAGATAAATTATGGACGAGAAGATTGAACAGTGGAAGAAAGAATTTGAACTAAAGGATTTGAAACTTGTAGGTTACCGAGGTGGTTTTCCTATGATTGAATTCGAAAAAAACAAGTTAAAAAAGGACAATAAAAGGGAAATAGATAAAATTGTCAGAAGGGCAGAAATGTCAGCTGGTATGGAATTGGGAGTAGGTCTTAACTTTAGAAAAACAGCTTTTGTAATAATTAATGAAAATACGGTTGTTGTATGTGGTTATGAGACAATTATTCAGAGAATTTTAGAAAATATATTATAAAATCCATATTTACAAAATGTAATAAATACAGTACAAAAAACGTCAAAAAAGTTAAAAAGAGAAAAGAGTTTGTAACAAAAATGTAATATTTTATTGACAAACTGTAACAAATGCTGTAATATACTCCTTGCGCAACCAAATTGCGCAGAAAAGGAGTTATATTATGAACAGAGTAAAAGTTGTTACTTGTACAGCACTTATAATATTTAGTTTAGCAATTGTAGCAATACAGGCACAGACATTAACAGTTAATAAAAGTGATAAGCAGGCAAATAACCATACTGAAGTAATTACACAGAACGAAGAAGGGAAAGTTGTTAAAGAATTAAATGAAAACTCAAAACTTTCTGCAAATTTCTTAAACACACAAGAAACAAAACTATTTTTAAATACACAGGAAACAGAAAAGGTTATTATTTCACCAAATACAGGTGTTAGCAAACAGACAGCTACTAAAGCACAGGCGAAGAAAGCTAAAAAGGCTAAAAAACTTAAAGCAAAGAGAGCTAAGGCTAAGAGATTAAAAGCTAAGAAGGCTAAGAAGCTTAAAGCAAAGAAAAAGGTAACAAAGAAGAAAACAAAATTAAGAAGTTTAGGTACTTTTAAAATTACAGGTTACTGCCCATGTTCATCATGTTGCGGTAAGAGCAATGGTATTACTGCATCAGGTAAGAGAGCAACAGCAGGCAGAACAATTGCCGCTGATACATCAAAGTTACCAATGGGAACAAAGGTAGTTATTAACGGTCATACTTACACTGTTGAAGATGTAGGTGGTGGAGTAAGAGGAAATCATATTGATATGTTCTTCAGCTCACATTCAGCTGCATTACAGTGGGGCGTTAGATACGTAGAAGTATTTGTTGCAAGATAGAACACTAAATATATAATTATAAAAAGTTTATTTTTACATTGAATACATAATTAACTGTTGAGTGATTATTTTCTCAAATTTCGGTTAAATTAGTAAACAAGGTGAAGATAAACTTTTTATTATGTACAGCCCATTTATTCTTGAAAACATATTGTATTTAGTGTATAATTTTCTACACTATGGGTTAAAAACAATTATATTCTAAATTAATTACATATTTTATTAAATGGATATGATGAAGTAATAATACTGGAGGCAAAAATGGATAAGGAACACATTAATACAGAAAATAATGAAAAAGTTGAGTCAAGAAACTTCATTGAAATGATTATTGACAAAGATTTAGAAGAAGGAAGATTCGACCATGTTCAGACAAGATTTCCACCTGAACCAAATGGATATCTTCATATAGGACATGCTAAATCAATATTATTAAATTACGGATTAGCAAAAGAATATAACGGAAAGTTTAATATGAGATTTGATGACACAAACCCTACAAAAGAGAAGGAAGAGTTTGTTGAATCAATATTAAAAGATATAAAGTGGTTAGGTGCAGATTGGGAAGACAGACTATTTTTTGCGTCAAATTATTTTGAACAAATGTATGAAGCTGCAGTTAAGCTTATAAAAAAAGGCAAGGCTTATGTTTGTGATTTGTCACCTGAAGAAATTAGAGAATACAGAGGTACTTTAACAGAACCCGGTAAGGACAGCCCTTACAGAGACAGAACTGTCGAAGAGAATCTTGAACTGTTTGAAAACATGAAGAACGGTGTATATAAAGATGGTGAAAAAGTATTAAGAGCCAAAATTGACATGGCAAGCCCTAATATTAATATGAGAGATCCTATTATTTATAGGGTTGCTCACATGACACACCATAACACAGGAGATAAATGGTGCATTTATCCTATGTATGATTTTGCTCATCCAATTGAAGATGCAATCGAAGGGGTTACTCATTCAATTTGTACATTGGAATTCGAAGACCATAGACCATTATATGACTGGGTAGTAAGAGAATTAGAGTATCCAAATCCACCTAGACAGATTGAGTTTGCTAAGTTATATGTTACAAATGTTGTAACAGGTAAGAGATATATTAAACAGTTAGTTGAAGATGGAATTGTTGACGGTTGGGATGATCCAAGACTTGTTTCTATTGCAGCTTTGCGTAGAAGAGGTTTTACACCTGAATCAATTAAGATGTTTGTTGAATTATGTGGTATTTCAAAGAGTAACAGCTCAGTTGACTATGCAATGTTAGAATACTGCATCAGAGAAGATTTAAAAGCTAAGAAACCAAGATTAATGGCTGTTTTAGATCCAATTAAAGTTATAATTGACAACTATCCTGAAGATCAGGTTGAATGGTTTGACGTTGTAAATAATGTTGAATGTCCTGAACTTGGAACAAGAAAAGTACCATTCTGTAAGGAAATTTATATTGACCGCGATGATTTTATGGAAGAGCCACCTAAGAAATATTTTAGATTATTCCCTGGTAATGAAGTAAGATTAATGAATGCTTACTTTGTTAAATGTGTGGATTACAAGAAGGATGAGAACGGTAAGGTAACAGAAATACATGTAACTTACGATCCTGAAACAAGAAGTGGCAGTGGATTTACAGGTAGAAAAGTAAAAGGAACTATCCATTGGGTTTCAGCACGTCATGGTGTTAAGTCAGAAGTACGTCTTTATGAAAACATTGTTGATGAAGAAAAAGGTAAGTTAAATGAAGATGGAACTCTTAACTTAAATCCTAACTCAAAGACAGTATTAACAGATTGTTATGTTGAACCAAACATTGCAGATGTTAAGCCTGAAGATAAATTCCAGTTTGTAAGACAGGGATATTTCTGTGCAGATTTAAAAGACTATACAGCTGAGCATCCTGTATTTAACAGAATTGTATCACTTAAGAGCTCATTTAAGTTGCCAAAGAAATAGAATGGAATTGGTATTAAGATTAATATAAAAAGAATATAAATTAAAAAGAAGTTTTTATTAAGATAGATATTTGGAAAGCAAAAATCGTATATTAATAAAGACTTCTTTTTGTGTAATAAGAAAGGTTCCAAACTTTATATAAAAGTCTGAAACCTTAAAAAGTATCAAAAATAAAAAGAAAAAGCAGGTGAATCTAAAAACAAATTTTCTAATTATGTTTTATAGATCATTTAATTCATCTGTAAGCAAATCATCATCTAAATCATCGCCATCAGAATCTTCTTCATATAAGTCGCCCTGTTCTTTTGAGTCAACTGTAACATCATCTTCAGTAACGAAATCGTCTTCTGTTACATCCTGATCAGTAAAGGCATCTTCCAAATCGTCTTCATCAAAAAGATTATCATCAATATCGTTGAGATGTGATGAAGAAGTAGAAGTCATCTTGTCGATTGTATTGTTAATTGTATCTGTTACTTTAGTTGCAACATTGCTAATCTTTTCTTTTGTAGCATCGATTTTATCTTCGCCAACTTTGCTTACAGCCATTTCGCGAAAATCTTTTGCCTTTTCACTTGCAATGTCAGCAGCTTCGTAAGCTTTTTCCTTTACCTGACTAGCTTTATCTTTAATAATATTAACATTGTCTTCTCCAAGCTTTTCAGATACGGTATCCTTAATCTTTTCAGAAGTGTCAATAATCTTATCTGCTGCACTATCAGCAAAATTCTTAACTTTTCGTTTGTTAATTGTAATTATAACCTTAGTAGAATCTCCGTTGTCATCAGTTGCAACATCAAATGCTTTTGAATCGTCAAAATCTTCGTCAATATCTTTTTCTTCCTTGCGTTTCTTCACATATAATGCACCACCAACAGCGGCTCCGGTAACTGCTGCTGTTCCAAATAATTTTTTTAAAAATCCCATATCTAAACCTCCAATTATTATTCTAAATATATTTGTATTAGTCGTTACAAATTTTCTTTAATTATAATACGAAACTGCTATAAAATAAAGTAAGAATATATATTTAGTATAAGCTTTTTTTCATGATATATTAATTGGTAAATGATTCTATTGAATCTGATAATTAAAAATGTTAGGCTAGTGTTATTATGAAATACAATAGGAGAAAAAAATGAGAATATACCAGCAAAAAAATAATACAATTATAGAGGGAATAAATGATTTTAATTTGGAACAGACTTTAGAATGTGGTCAGTGTTTTAGATTTTATAAGCAAAATGATAATGAATATGTAGTTGTTGCCTATGAGAAATTAATACATGTAAAACAGGAAGATGATAATTTGATTTTCTTCAATAATTCTATAGAAGAAGTCGAAAATATTTGGATTGATTATTTTGATTTGAAACGTGATTATGGAAAAATCAAAAATTTTTTATTGCAAAATGACAAAAAACTGGAACCTGCAATAAAGGAAAAATATGGCGTTAGAATTTTAAATCAACAGTTTCATGAAATGCTTATATCTTTTATTATTTCCCAAAATAAACAAATCCCCCATATTAAACAGCTTGTAAAAAAAATTAGCGAAAAATATGGAAATTATCTGGGTACTATAAACAATGAAAAATATTATTCATTCCCATCACCAAAGGTTCTAGGAACAATAACGGAAGAAAGATTTAGAGAAATGAAAACAGGTTTCAGGGCACCATATTTGGCTGATGCAGTGGAAAAACTTAGTAGTGGCTATTTATGTGAGAAAACTTTTAAGAATTTAAATGAAGAGCAGGCACGAAAAAAACTAATAGAAATTAAAGGTGTTGGTGAAAAGGTCGCCAATTGTGTAATGCTTTTCTCACTTGGCTACAGAGATGCTTTTCCAATTGATGTATGGATAAAAAGAATTATGGAGTCAGTTTATTTCAATGGTGAAGATACATCTAAGGAAAGGATTGCTGAATTTGCCAGAGAAAAATACGGAGAATACGGTGGCTATGCCCAACAATATTTATTCTGTTTTGGCAGAGATAACAAGGTAGGAAAATAAAAATGTAACAGTTTTGTTAATTTTTTATTATTTGGGTTGCATTTAATAAGAAAAGTGATAATATATGTATTAGTGATTAGCACTCATAATTAAAGAGTGCTAACAAAACATAAAAAAGCAGGTCTAGAACCTATGAATATAACATATGGAGGTAACAAAATGAAATTAGTACCATTAGCAGACAGAGTTGTCCTGAAACAGGTAGAAGCAGAAGAAACAACCAAATCAGGAATTATCTTAACAAGTAAATCACAGGAAAAACCACAGCAGGCAGAAGTTGTTGCAGTTGGTCCCGGTGGATTAGTTGATGGAAAAGAAGTAACAATGCATGTTAAAGTTGGGGATGTTGTTATCTTTTCAAAATATGCAGGCAATGAAGTTAAATTAGATGATGAAGAATACATTATTGTAAAACAGTCAGACATACTTGCAATAGTTGAATAATTTTTATAGGAGGCATTTATTATGGCAAAGGAAATTAAATATGGAGCAGAAGCAAGAAAGGCTCTTGAAGCAGGTGTAAATCAGTTAGCAGATACAGTAAAGGTAACACTTGGACCAAAAGGAAGAAACGTAGTTTTAGATAAATCATTTGGGGCACCACTCATTACAAACGATGGTGTAACAATTGCAAAAGAAGTTGAATTAGAAGATGCTTTTGAAAATATGGGAGCACAGATTGTAAAAGAAGTTGCAACAAAGACAAATGATGTTGCAGGTGATGGTACAACAACAGCTACAGTTTTAGCACAGGCAATGATTAACGCAGGTATGAAGAATTTAGCTGCAGGTGCTAACCCAATTATTCTTAGAAAAGGAATGAAGAAAGCTACAAATTGTGCAGTTGAAGCAATCGCTGACATGAGCAGTGTTGTAACAGGAAAAGAACAGATTGCAAAGGTTGCTGCAATTTCAGCAGGTGACGAAGAAGTTGGTAACATGGTTGCAGATGCAATGGAAAAAGTTTCAAACGACGGTGTTATTACAATTGAAGAGTCAAAGACAATGAAAACTGAACTTGATTTAGTTGAAGGTATGCAGTTTGACAGAGGATATATTTCAGCTTACATGGCAACAGATATGGAAAAGATGGAAGCAACATTAGAAGATCCTTATATTTTAATTACAGATAAGAAGATTTCTAACATTCAGGAAATCCTTCCTGTACTTGAACAGATTGTACAGTCTGGTGCAAAACTTTTAATTATTGCTGAAGATGTTGAAGGTGAAGCTCTTACAACACTTATCGTAAACAAGTTACGTGGTACATTTAATGTAGTAGCTGTTAAGGCACCTGGATATGGTGACAGACGTAAGGAAATGTTAAAAGATATTGCTATTTTAACAGGTGGTCAGGTTATTTCAGATGAACTTGGTTTATCTCTTGCAGAAACTAAAATTGAAGATTTAGGTAGAGCAAAATCTGTTAAGGTAACAAAAGAAAATACAATTATTGTTGATGGTCTTGGAGCATCAGAAGAAATCGAAGGAAGAGTTGGTCAGATTAAGGCTCAGCTTGAAGAAACAACATCAGATTTCGATAAAGAAAAATTACAGGAAAGACTTGCAAAATTAGCCGGTGGTGTTGCAGTAATAAGAGTAGGTGCTGCTACAGAACCAGAAATGCAGGAAAACAAGTTAAGAATGGAAGATGCTTTAAACGCAACAAGAGCAGCTGTAGAAGAAGGAATTATTGCAGGTGGCGGATCTGCTTATATTCACGCTTCAAAGAAAGTAGCAGAATTAGTTGATTCACTTGAAGGTGATGAAAAGACAGGAGCTTCAATTATTCTTAAGGCTCTTGAAGCACCATTATTTACAATTTCAAAGAATGCAGGACTTGAAGGTTCAGTTATTGTAAATAAAGTAAGAGAATCTGAACCAGGAATAGGTTTTGATGCACTTAACGGAAAATACGTTAAGATGGTTGATGCCGGAATCCTTGATCCTGCTAAGGTTACAAGAAGCGCTTTACAGAACGCAACAAGTGTGGCAAGTACATTACTTACAACAGAATCCGTTGTTGCAAACATAAAAGAAGATGTTCCTGCTATGCCAGCTAACCCTGGTATGGGAATGGGCATGTAATTTGTGAAATTTGCCCCTGAAAATTTTAGGTCTGGAATTTTTATTAGAAATTGTACTAGTATTTTCGATTGCAGTGTGATATAATAATCAAAAATTATAAACCTTTACAACAAAAGGGGAGTAGTTGCATGTTTTACATGTTCTGGTTTTCGTCAGTACGTTCATAATTGAACCGGAGACCAGAGAACTAACAAGATTTAGTTGAACGAGACTTTTTGTGCATTATTTTTGATGCACAAAAATCTCGTTCTTTTTTATTTACAATGAATTCCAAGGGAATTCATTGTAAATAAAAAAGAAAAATGCAAATATTAGCAAGGAGGTTCCCATGGAAAATTATAAAAAAACAAAACAACAGCTAAAAGAACAATTTGGAACTCTAAATGGTCTAACATCAAAAGAAGCAGAAGAAAAATTAAACTCTTTCGGAGAAAATATTTTAGAACAAACAGAAAAGAAAACATTTTTTCAAATATTTTTCGACCAGTTTAAAGATTTACTTGTTATTATTCTGATTATTTCGGCGCTTATTTCATTAGCATCGGGTAATGTGGAAAGCACTATTGTAATTTTGGTAGTAATAATTTTAAATGCAATTTTAGGTACTGTTCAATATTTTAAAGCTGAGAAATCTCTTGATGCCTTACGAG
>ERZ837910.2596-NODE-2596-length-21757-cov-3.331168_pt1 | contig 21757 bp, 14 predicted proteins | sample MGYA00519940_ERZ837910 | MGnify/ENA primary metagenome ERZ837910 (study PRJEB31850, sample SAMEA3708825) | human gut metagenome | biome: human gut; feature: human-associated habitat; material: faeces | place: China | collected 2014 ... | reverse complement strand
AGGCCCTGGCAGATTACACCAACAACCCGCATGGAAAAGAAGGCGAAGATCCCGTCATCGACAAGGAAGAGCTGATCGCCCGCATCTCGGCACTCACTCGCGAGATCGAGTTCTTCCTGGAGGACCAAGGATACGATCTTGAGGCACTCTTCGTTGCCGAGGGGTTCGACAAGATTAACCAGATAAAGAACGCCGCAGATGCCGTTTCTGTGACTGACGAGTCGAAGAAACGCTTTGGAATCATGGCACGCGAGCTCTTCAAGATGCACAAGTTCGTGACCAGCAAGGAGCTTGAGCCGAGGCTCGTATCCTCTTTCGATGCAATCCGCGCAATCTATTCCCAGCTGAACAAGAGGGTCGAGCATGCCGATACGACCGATTTGATGGTGGAGCTTCAGCGCATCGTAGATGAGCATATCGATGTCAAGAGCACTGATGAGGAACAAAAGAACGACACAAAATTCGACATAAGCGGAATTGACTTCTCGCGACTCTCCCAGGAATTCGCAAAGAGCAAACGCCCGCATCTTTTGCTCGATGACCTGCGCGATGTCATCGAGGAACGCCTCGAAATCGCATTGAAGGACAATCCCCTCAGAATCGACTTCTTCGAGCGCTACGAGCAAATCATCCAGGAATACAACTCGGAGCAGGACAAGGCGACAATCGAGAAGACCTTCAACGATCTGATGAGGCTATCCAAGGAGCTCGACGAGAAGCAGCGCGAATGGATCAAGGAGGGCTTTGAGAACCAGCAGCAAATGACGGTCTTCGAGATGCTGTTCAAAGAAGAGTTAACAAAGAACGAGATTAAACAGGTGAAGAAGATTGCAGCCGAGCTCGTTTCAACTGTCAATGAGAGGCTAGACGAGATGGTTATGTGGACAGACAAGCCTGAGACCCGAGAAACGATTCGGCTCATCATCAGGGATAAGGTCTGGACACTTCCTGAGCGCCCGTATCCGGAAGAGGACCTTCCTGCGAAAATCGAAGAAATATACAATTATTACTATTCGATGCAGGCAGTTGCATGACAAGGAACGCGCCAAATTGCTGCAATACGAAATTGAGCACACATCACAAAGCGATAACGTAAGATGACTCAAGCATGTAATCTTGGATTAGCCCGAAGTGAACTGCTAAATGATTTCCTGCAAAGCAGAAAGGATGCGTGGCACTAAATGCCAGAAGCGAAAATCCTCACAAGCCAAATGACCCCAGGGCAATCTATTTCAATTACACAGACTAAAGAGTTCACGTATATACGATCCTTAGGTAAAGGCGGGACAGGCTCGACTCATCTTTTTCACGATAAGCAACTTAATATCGATTGCGTAATCAAAAAATACGATCCCTTGCCATCGAATAATCGGGAAGAATGCTATGCACGCTTTGAACAAGAGGCGGCTATTTTGTCTGCCGTTTCTCATCCCCACATTGTTCGTTTATATGATTGCTTTCTATATCCACAACAATTGTGCGGATACCTGCAAATGGAATATATCAATGGCCTAGAAATCGACCAATTTGTTCCAAGTGATAGCACAAAAAACTGGAATGATATTTTCTGTGATGCCATCGATGCTTTTGTCGCAATGGAGAAGCAAAATATATTGCACCGCGATGTTAGAGCCTCAAATTTTCTTATTACTCCAGATGGCGAGCTGAAAATAATAGATTTCGGATTTGGAAAACTGTGGCAGTCGGCAAAATCCCTTGAAGACAACAGCGTCCTATTGAATTGGCCGGGCACAAAACCTGATGAAGTTTTAGAACATGATTACAGTTATTCGACTGAGATTTATTATGTCGGCAAGTTATTTGAGAAAGTGATAAACAATAATCCAGAATTCAAATTCTCTGCCACGTTACGCAAAATGATACTCCCCAATCAAGACGAGCGTATAGGGAGCTTTCATGACGTGACGGGCGAGATTGCCAACACGAGCTTTTCCGTCTCAAAGTTTACATATTCAGAAAAAAGGATATATCAGGAATTCGCTCATTTTCTTACTGAGAGTATTTTCAAATTTACAAGCACCCCATCCTATATTACAGACGTCAATGAAATCTTACGCGGAATGGCAGACGTGATAGAAGCTTGTGCTCTAGAGGACATGTTGCAAGATTCGGCTATGCTTATTAGGTGCTTTGTAAAGTCAGGTTACACATATCGTGTAAACCGATTAATTCCAACTGAGGTTATTCAGAGTTTTTATACTTTTCTGAATGGCGCTGATCCCCAACAGCAGAACACAATAATTAAGAATCTCACTGTAAGACTTGACCAGATTAAACGGGACATACCAGCAGCATATGATGGCGGCGACATACCATTCTAGCTTTCTGAAAACTTCGAAGAAGTTAGCTAAGCTCTTCTTGCCAACCATATCGGTGTTTGCTTCAACAAATATTTCTGCATTCTCCTGCAAACGTATCACACAGAAACGGCTTTTGGGCGTGGACTCTTGTCAGACGTTATATCCACAGAAAGTTGTCTAAATTACGTTTATCACGCACGTTGCTTTTATAACTTGTCGCCCCTTTTGTGACATCGCAGTTATTGTCACTTCATTCAACGCCCCTGAGAAATAGGCGTCCCCACTCCAGCACATACAAATCACAAGAACACACCGGCGATCTCGTCGGCGGTGAGGGCCCACTGCTCCCCGGGCGAAAGGGTCGCCTCGCCGTCACCGTCCTGCGGGCCGTACGAGCCGAACTGGGCGTGGTTGCCGCCGGGTATGACGAGCTCGCGCGCACCCCCGCCGAGGTTCCCCTCGTTGTCGGCCGCGACCCGGCGGTTCAGCACCCCGTCCGAATCCCCCGTGATACTCAGCACCGTGACGCCGTCATCGGAGAGGTCGGCGGTAGAATAGGCCCCCAGCAGCACGAGGCCGTCCCACGATTGCGCATGGCCGTCGAGGTAGCCGGCCGCCATGACGCCGCCGAGCGAGTGCCCCATCAGGATCCACCTCTGCACGGCGGGGAACCGCTCCTGTACGCCGTCGGCCCCGTTCGCGTCGAGCACGGCCAGGTTGAACGGCATGCAGACGATCACGCAGAGAAACCCGCGCTCGGCCAGGTCCTGCATGAGCGGCGCGTACGCCTCGGCCTGCACCTTGCCTCCGGGGTAGAAGACGATCCCGGCCCGCGGATCGCCGGGGACGAAGGCGATGTCGCCGTCCTCCAGCCGCTGCACGGCCACGGCGTCGGTCGGTTCCATGGCGGCCAGGGCCGCGTCATCCGCGTGATAGTAGTCGCCCACGTAGACGCCGAAGCCTATGGCGCCGGCGACGATGACCGCGAGAACGGCCATCAGGACGATCTTCAGTTTGCGGTGGGTCTTGTGAATGGGGGTATGCTCCACCTTGCCCGCGAGCAGCTCCTCTTCGCGTGCCGGCTCGGCGGCGTTGGTGATGTCCGATTTACTCTCCAGGGTCATGGCCTGCTTCCGCTCGGTCGGATTGCAGCATGCGTTTCTCGGGCACATATCGCATTCCGATTGCAACTCCTACCGTGAAAGTCTTTTAGCTAACGCCGGTTTGAGGTAGTTCTTCTTCAAATCCCTCACGCTCATGAAAAACTCTTTCTCGGAATTGCTAAGGCCTTCGCGATCGAGCTTCTCTTCGAGGAGCGTAAGCGTGCAGAACATGTCTGCAGCCTGGAACAAACTGTAATCCGATGGTGAGACCTTCCTGACGTCGGCCTCGAGGAAGGCGTTGAAGAGCGTGTTCACCAAGTTGGTGATCTCCTTCTGGCCGTTGTCATAATAGACAATGATACGGTCGAAAGACTGCAAGAAACCCAGGTTATCGCGCAGGAAAGAACTCACCTCGCGTGATATCTGGGAAACTATCTTGTCGTGATCGGCGAACTCCCGCTTCCTGAAGACGAAGGACTTGTAGGAGATATCGCAAAGCCGCATGAACGTAAACTCCTGTCTTCCGTTAATTCCGACTATTCAATCTCAGATTCGAGATACGCTAAGGACGAAGACAAAGGAAGCCTCGCATCCGCTGGATCCAATCTTCGCATTGCGGCTGTAAAATAATCCGCATCGTCAAAACGCTTGTAACCTGGATCCACTCGTTCCAAAAACGCACAGTAATCCAATTCGAACTTCTCCGGTAAATACGGAACAATAATCGAGCTACTTCCAAGGACTTCCGGGATACTCCGAGTTGAACCATGTATAGAATATGTCAGGCAACAATTAAACTCCCAAGCTTGATTAACGGTGACGAAAGAGAGAAAAACGTATTCCGTTTCACCTGGAGCTATTTTGATTCGCTCGCCACATTCAAAATAGTTTCCGTTTTTTGAATACCGCTTACTTAAATCAGAGGACATAAAACAGTAGTCATCGTCTAGGCAAGCTATCAGACGAATTGCCGATGAGCCACCTTGGGGTATAGTTCTGATCCTGAATCTGTAGTCGGCAATAACCGGTTTCTTCGATATTTGAATATCCGTGATATAGGCAACTTCATCCGTGGTGTTTGCGACCTTCAGATTAATCTTTGCGAATCCACAAAACGCTGCACTTTCAACAATCTTTTCTTCATAGGCAAGGCCTTCATTGAGGTTATCTGGAGGAGCTTCATTGGTTGCAAACCACAATGGCGGAGTCTTTGATCTAACGACCTCGATGCATAACGGTTTCCTTCTTTTGATTTTTCCCTTGAGCGCTTCAAAAGCAACAGTAGCTCCTACGCCCATTACAGCACCTAGGAGCGCCCCAATGAGGAGAGATAATAAATCCATTGCATCCCTTTCGATTGCAAATTAATCAATTGTCGTATGCCAACATGTCCACTAATGAATTATTGTGTGCCAAGTTTGACGAAGTGCCATTCGTTTGCGAACCAATAGCACACTTAAATCCATGTCGTAAAACCCTTATTCTTTATTTCTTTGTTTTTGCCTATCTATATCTACAAAGTGTTTTGCCAATACACAAACTCCGTCAAAAATAAGGCATACATTTCTAGTCAAATCGAATCTCTGCGTAAATGCCAGCTCACATTATCGTGATGATAGGCTCTTACAAGCTGATCTCATAAAGTACGCCTAAGCGGTTCAACTGCAAGAGATGCTCTCCCAGTAATCACCAAGAGAGCATTTTCAGAAATCGCGGTTCGTGTGGCTTAGAGGCAAAGGCTTTCACTAGCGCGCAAAATCACCCCAAAATACGCCCAATATAGACCTCACGATAATGTGCGCGATTATTCCCACTCCACGGTACTTGGCGGCTTGGACGTGATGTCGTACACCACACGGTTAATCCCCGGGACCTCGGCCACGATGCGGCTCGAGATCCGCCCCAGCACGTCGTAGGGCAGCTTGGCCCAGTCCGCCGTCATCGCGTCGGTGCTCTCCACGGCGCGCAGGATGATCGGGCGCGCGTAGGTGCGCTCGTCGCCCATCACGCCCACGCTGCGGATGTCGGGCAGCACCGCGAAGTACTGCCACACGGCCCGCTCGATCACGGGGCCGCCGGCGCATCCGCGCTCGACCTCGCCGTTTGGCTCGCCGCTCTCCTCGGCGATCATCGCGTTGTACACATCGAGCTCCTCGCGCACGATGGCGTCGGCCTCCTTGAGCATCGCGAGCTTCTCGGGCGTCACGTCACCGATGATACGGATTGCCAGGCCCGGCCCCGGGAACGGCTGGCGCTGCACGATGTGGTCGGGCAGACCGAGTGCCGTGCCCAGTGCGCGCACCTCGTCCTTGAAGAAGTGGTCGAGTGGCTCGATCAGCTCGAAGCTCACGCCATCCGGAAACGGAATCAGGTTGTGGTGGCTCTTGATGGTGGAGGCCTTGCCGCCGGTCTTGCGCGCGCCGCTCTCGATGATGTCGGGATAGATCGTGCCCTGGGCCAAAAAGCGCACCGGACGGCCGTCCTCGGCAAGCTCCTCGGCCACGGCGAAGAACTCCTTCCAGAACTGCTCGCCGATGATACGGCGCTTCTGTTCCGGATCGGTCACGCCGGCCAGCAGCTGCGCGTAACGGTCCTCGGCGTGCACATGCACGAAGTCGACGTCGAACTGCTTGGTGAAGACCTCCTCGACCTGCTCGGGCTCGTCCTTGCGCAGCAGCCCGTGGTTCACGAACACACAGGTCACCTGGTCGCCGATTGCCTTCGAGACGAGCGCCGCCACGACACTCGAGTCAACGCCGCCGGAAAGCCCCAGGATCACGCGGCTGTCCCCCACCTGCTCGCGAATCGCCGCGATCGAATCCTCGATGATCGAGTCCATCGTCCAGCTCTTCTCGAGCCCGCAGATGTCGAAGAGGAAGTTAGCGAGCATCTGGTTGCCATGCGGCGTGTGGCGCACCTCGGGATGGAACTGCGTCGCGTACAGCCCGCGCTCGGCGTCCTCCATCGACGCGACCGGGCAGATGTCGGTGTGCGAGGTGATGACGAAGCCGTCGGGCACCTCGGTCACGGCATCGCGGTGGCTCATCCACACGGTCTGCTCGTGCGGCGTATCCGCGAGCAGCCGCGAATCGGAGCCCGCGCGCGTGATCTTGGCCGGGCCATACTCGCCCTTGTCGGTGTGCCCCACCGCGCCGCCGAGCGCCACGGCCATGGCCTGCTGCCCGTAGCAGAAGCCGAGCACGGGGATGCCCAGCTCGAAGATGGCCGCGTCCACGCTGGGCGCGTCCTCGGCATAGACGCTCGCCGGACCACCCGACAAGATGATCGCCGACGGCGCCAGCTCGCGCACCTCGTCGGCCGTGATGTCGCAGGGTACGATTTCGGAGTAAACCCCCAGGTCACGAACGCGTCGGGCAATGAGCTGCCCGTACTGCGCTCCAAAATCAAACACGATGACCAATTGCTGTGGGGTTGCGGACGTCGCCACGGTGCCTCCTCGAAGATGTCGAATGTATCGGATGGATTCTACACCCTCCCCCGCCGTCACCGTGTTTCGCGAGCGTGAAATGTCGTGGCGGGGAGCGATACGGCCCAAGATGCCAGGCACGTGACCACTCTCGGGCAATCCACGCCAAGAATGCCCAGTGCGTGACCGCCGAATGGCACGATTTCAAGCTGTTGCGCCAAGCATGCCGGTCACTGACCATCGACCTTGGCGCAACCCGGTCAGCCGCCCGCAATCTTGGGCAGCGACAAACATGACAGGGGCCTGACCCCTGTCATGTTCTGTCAATGGGAGTTATCCACAAATTCTGCAATTTTGACCTGCAGAGAGAATAATTTTATTCACAATTTGAAATAAAAAAGGCCGAATTCTCGCGAAAACGTCCGCTCTTTTTCGCAAAATCACGCGACTGACCTGCGGATATCTAGTTTTCCACAAAATTAATTCTTCAAGATATTAATTATTTCTATCTGTCAACTTATTTTTAAAATTTATAGTGCTACAATCGGTGTGCGGCAAGATTCTAACCATGAATGACAAAATGTCAGGAAATGGAAGACTGCTCGACTCCTCCATCTCGCGCTGACAGAGCTTCATTCGATGGTTGCTTTCGAACCCGAAAACGGATGAGAGTTCTATCAGGAAAGGGGTGAGGAAAATGAGTGAAGAAAAGACGGCACCGGCGGCATCCGGCAAACAAGCGGCAAAGATGCTCGGATTCGGTGGCTTCTTCGCCATGACGGCATCGATGGTCATGACCGTGTATGCGTACCCCAACTTCGCATCATCTGGTCTGCATCTGATCTTCTTCCTCATACTGGGTGGTATCTTCTGGTTCCTCCCGGTCGCACTGGTCGCCGCCGAGATGGCGACTGTCAAAGGATGGGAAGACGGTGGCATCTATGCCTGGGTCGGCAACACCCTCGGCAAGCGCTGGGGTTTCGCGGCCCTGTTCTACCAATGGTTCCAGATCACGGTCGGCTTCGTGACCATGGCGTTCTTCGTCCTGGCCGCGATTTCGTACATCGTGGGATGGGACGCACTCTACAATAATCCGCTCGTCATGTTCATCGGCGTGGCGGTTATCGTATGGGTGCTCACGCTCACGCAGCTCGGCGGCACCAAGCTCACCGCCCGCATAGCCAAGATCGGCTTCTTCGGCGGCGTGCTGATTCCCGCCGTCGTCCTTCTGATCGGCCTGATCGCGTACCTGGCCACGGGCGGCGTCTCGCAGCTGCACTTTGACGCGGGCGGCATCGTCCCCGACTTCACGAAGGTGAGCACGCTGGTCATCTTCGCATCGTTCATCCTCGCCTTTGCGGGCGTCGAGGCTTCCGCCTCGCACGTGAACGAGCTGAAGAATCCCGGCAAGATCTACCCGATGGTCATGATCGTGCTCTGCATCCTCACCATCGTGCTCGACACGCTGGGTGGTCTCGCGGTTGCCATGACCATGACCGAGGCGCAGCTCGACGCCAACCTCTCCACCGGCGTCGTCGTGGCGTTCGCCAACATATTCGACGCGCACTTCCACTGCGGATGGCTCGTGTACGTGATCGCGTTCCTGCTGGCCGCAGGCGTCCTCGCCGAGATCTCTTCCTGGATCGTCGGCCCGTCGCGCGCGCTGCTCGAGACCGCGAACGAGGGCATCATCCCGCGTAGCTTCGCCAAGACCAACAAGCACGGCGTCTCCGTCAAGACCGTCGTGGTCCAGGGCGTCATCGTCACCATCTGGGACGCGGTGCTCTGCGGGTCCATGGCACTGGCGGGTGGCTCGGGTTCGTCGATCTCGTACCTCACGGCAGTCGGCCTGACCGTCGTCATCTACCTCGTGGGCTACGTCCTGTTCTTCCTCGCCTACTTCAAGCTGGTGTTCAAGGGCAAGGATCACGTCCGCGTGTTCCAGATCTTCGGTGGCACCGCGGGCAAGTGCATCGTCGCCGGCCTCGGCCTGCTGCTCACGGTCTTCGCGCTGATCGTGTCGTTCTTCCCGCCGAGCCAGCTCAACGCGTCGTCCGGCACCGTGTACGTCATCACCCTGCTGGTCTGCTGGGTCATCTCGGTGGCGATCCCGTTCGTCATCTACGGCCTGCGCAAGCACTGGAACGGTGGCGTCGACCACAAGCCGCCCACGATTGCGAGCAAGAAGACTGCAGCGGCCACGGCAACGGCCGCAGACGCGCCGGCTCCCGTCGGCAAGCACTCCATCCCCTCGCCCGCTGCCGGCACGCAAGACGCGGCCCCCGCGGACACGCCCCAGAAGGAGTGATGTGACGACGAACAGACCAAGCACGTAAAGGCACGTAAGTTCGTTCAACGTAGGTACCAAATCCGAAGCGATTCGGATAGTGATTAGGAGGAGATTATCATGACTGTTAAAGACATCGACCTCGTTTCGACCGAGGAACTGGCAGAGATGGACGCCCAGACCTCATACACGTCCCCGATCTTCGGCAGCTATGCCTCGGACGTCGAGATGCCCGAGACCAAGCTCAACAAGATGCCCATCGAACCGCGTATCGCGAGCGAGATGATTCGCGAGTACATCGGCACCGAGGGCAACGCCCACCAGAACCTCTGCACCTTCGTCCAGACCTACATGGAGCCCGAGGCTGCGGAGCTGATGAAGGACACGCTCGAGAAGAACGCCATTGACAAGGACGAATACCCGATGACGGCCGACCTCGAGAACCGCTGCGTGAAGATCATCCAGGACCTGTGGCACGCCGATCAGGACGAGCAGCCCATGGGCACCTCGACCGTCGGCTCGTCCGAGGCCTGCATGCTGGGTGGCCTGGCCGCCCTGTTCCGCTGGAAGGCTCTGGCCAAGAAGGCTGGCATCGACATCTACAGCGATCATCGCCCCAACCTGGTCATCACCTCCGGCTACCAGATCTGCTGGGAGAAGTTCTGCCGCTACTGGGACATCGAGATGCGTCTGGTCCCCATGGACGCCGAGCACCTGTACATGACCCCGGAGTCGTGCATGCCCTTCGTCGATGACCACACCATCTGCGTCGTCGCCCTGCTCGGCATCACCTACACCGGCTGCTACGATGACGTCAAGGGCATCGACGCCGCTCTGACCGAGTACAACAAGACGGCCAAGGTGCCTGTCCGCATCCACGTCGATGGCGCGTCCGGCGCCATGGTCGCCCCGTTCATCGAGCCCGAGCTCGAGTGGGACTTCCGCCTTCCCAACGTCTGGTCCATCTCGACCTCCGGCCATAAGTACGGCCTGGTCTACCCGGGCATCGGCTGGGTCATGTGGCGTTCGAAGGAGGCCCTGCCCGAGGACCTGATCTTCTGGGTCAGCTACCTCGGCGGCGAGGAGGCCACCATGGCCATCAACTTCAGCCGCTCGGCATCGCAGATCATCGGCCAGTACTACGTCTTCATGCGCAACGGCTTCGAGGGCTACAAGGAGATCCAGAAGCGCACCCTGGACGTGGCACATCACCTGGTCGACGAGATCAAGAAGATCGGCATCTTCATCATGTACGAGGAGGCCTCCGAGGTCCCCATCCTGTGCTGGAGCCTTGACCCCAAGGCCGGCAAGAAGTGGACGCTGTACGACCTGGACGACCGTCTGCGCATGCATGGCTGGCAGATTCCGGCTTACCCGCTGCCCGAGAACATGCAGGACGTCACGTGCCAGCGCATCGTGGCCCGCGCGGACCTCTCGATGACCATGGCCGACAAGTTCATCAAGGACATGAAGGCAGAGATCAAGAACCTCGACAACGCGACGGTGATTGGTTCGGCAGACACCAACATCGCCCCCAAGAAGTCGTTCGACCACAGCGGCAGGTAACGAACGGCTCCGAGTAAGAGACGAGTTACGTTTACTTTCCTCCCCTACTCACGCCCCGCTCAAGCCGCAAAGCAGGGCAACGGCACGGTACCGGCTCCCCGATTCGTCGAGGAGCCGGTACTGCTTTATGTGGGACAAATGAGACAACGTCCCTGAGCAACTGTCTCATCGGGCGGCGTCGACGGCGAGGCGGATGCGGTTCTCGCGATTGAGCGCCGAGGACTCGGGATCGTAGTCGATGACCGTGATGCGCATGTCGGCGAAGCGCTCGTGCAGCTCGCGCAGGGCCCCGCGGGCGCTCACGTGTCCCTTGAGGCAGCCGAAGCTCAGCAGGTAGATGACGTCGTGGATGCCCTGTTCCTCGAAGAGGGCGAGTTGATCGAGGTAGCGCACGTCGTCACCCGCGAGAAGCGCGGGGTCGGGCATGATGGGCTCGCATCCGAGCGACTCGAGCATCTCGACGACGTGGTCGTTCATGAAGGGTTCGAACACGATGAGCGGATTGCCGACGATGCCGATGCGCGGGCGAGCGCTCCCGTCATTGTGCATGGAGACACGCGCCGGGGCGGAAAAATCTCCCCCGCTAGCCCATGGCACCCAGACGTACTCGGGCGTACGGCCGCAGGCACGCTCGACGATGCGGGGCACGGCATCGGTCAGGCAGGTCTCGCAAACCCGCGGAAGCTCGACGCGCGTGATGCCGGGATCGTCGCGCAGCATGCGGATGACACGCGCCGCCATCGCGTTGGCGGTGAAGCACGCGTCCTTCACGCAGCTGCGCCGCGCGCACTCGAGGTCATCGGCGTCGAGGGGGCGTTTGGCGATGTCGGCGAGCAGCGAAGCGGTCTTGCCGGGGACGGCGAGGCATTCCTGACGGAATCTCTCGACTGCGCTGCCTTCGGCGGCTTTGCCATCCTCGACCTCCCCGCGCATGGCGATGGCCGCGGCAAGCGTGCGCAGACGGATGCGGATGTGCGCGAGATCGCTGATGTCGTCGATCTTGAGCGTCGTGCACGGCTTGCCCGCCGCGTCGAGCACGTCGGCCGCCTCCTCGACCGACACCGCCTCGAACCCGCAGCCAAACGACTGCAGGAACACGGCATCGAGCTGCGGATGGCCGGCGACGAAGCGCGCGATACCGACGAGCCGCTTAGCCGGCATCCACGGATGCGGACCTTGCAGGTGCGCGTTCGCGCGCGAAGGGTCGGCTGCCGCGAGGCCCGCCACGCCCAGCACGGCAAACCCCAACTGGGCGAGCTCGCGATCGATGCCGTGCAGCAGCGCCTCGTCCATGTGATAGGAACGTCCGGCGAGTACGATGCCGTGACGCGACGGGTCGTCGGCAAGCCAGCGCAGGGCGTCCTCGGTCCGCCTCGCGAGCTCGGCGTTGACCTCCTCCTGGCGCTGCATCGCCGTGGAAAACGCACGGTCGAATTCGTCGCGCGTGATGGCGGGCACCTCGTCGCCGGCAAGCTCGTTCACGGCGGCAAGCAGCCGCTCCATCGAGGCCTCGTCGCGTACAAATCGCGCGGGACGGTAGTTGGCGAGCTCGGGCGACACAATGGGCGCGAGACCGCCGCCGCTTCGGGCCGTCCCGACGTTGGCGGCGAGCGCGCTGGCGTATCCGGTCTGGACCGGGCAATGGCAGTTGCGCGTGAAGCGCGGCATGAAGACGGCATCGCAGCCGCCCTCGCACAGGCTGAAATAGCGCACGTGCGACGTCTTGGCCGGATAGCACGCGCTCTCGGAAGGCACCGTCTCCCACGCCTCGCTCATGCGGTCGGCCTCGCAACCGGGCCGGGGCAGCATGACGCTGAAGCCGAGTTCGGCGAGCAGCGTGCGCCAGAAGGGCCGGTACGCGAACAACGCCATCGAATCCATGAGGCCGATGCTCCGCGAGCCGCGACTCCCCCGCTGCTCGATGTCGCCAAACGACGCAATTAGGCGCTGCTCGTCGGCGATGACGTTGGGGGTCTGACGCGATAGCGGACCTGGCTGGATGGCACGTTCGCCACCTCCCCATCGGCGCCGTGGTTCGTCGAGGCCACGCTCGCACCTGTTGTCGCTGACAAAGCAGCGCGTCCTCTCGGCATCGAAGCTCACGACCGACAGCTCGCATGCGTTGGCGCAGCCCGTGCACGTGACCTTCTCGCGACGGACCTCGAGGCGCTGGAGCTCGTCGGGGCCGACAAGGCCGCTTCTCGGCGCCGTGTCCACGCCCGCCTCGTCGAGCGCGAAGAGCGCGCAGCCGATCGCCCCCATGAGATGCGCCTGCACGGGCCGCACCGCCTCGACGCCACATAGCAGCTCAAAGGCGCGCAGCACGGCGTCCGACCGGAAGGTCCCGCCCTGGACGACCACGCGTTGGCCGGGCTGCGGGATGCGGTCGTCGCCGATGATGCGATGCAGGGCGTTCTTGACGACCGAGTACGCGACACCGGCGGCGATGTCCTCGATCGGCGCACCGGCCTTCTGCGCATGCTTGACCCGCGAGTTCATGAAGACCGTGCACTTGGTGCCCAGGTCGATGGGATGGCGCGCGAGCAGGGCGTCATCGGCGAACTGCCACGGCGTCGTCTTGAGCGCGGCGGCCGTTCCCTCGATGAACGCGCCGCATCCGCTCGAGCACGCCTCGTTGAGCGCCGCGTCGGTCACCATGCCGTGCCGCACCCACAGCGCCTTCATGTCCTGACCGCCGATGTCGAGCAGGAAGTCGAGGTCATCGCACAGGTGCCGCGCCGAGCGCAGGTGCGCGGCCGTCTCGACCACACCCATGTCGACGCCGAACGCGGCACGCAGCAGCTCCTCGCCGTAGCCGGTCGCGCACGCGCGAGCGATCCACATGCTCGGCTTTGCATGCGGCAGGTACGAGGGCGGCTCGATCTTGCGGTACAGCCCGTCGAGCGCCTCGCGCAGCGTCTCGACGAGGTCGCCGCGGATGGGTTCGTAGACGCTGTAGACGATCTGCGCATCGGCGTTGAGCGCGACGAGCTTGAGGGTCGTCGATCCCGCGTCGATGCCGAGGAACAGGGGGCCCGTCCCCTCGTAGATGCTCTGGCGCTCGAACTCGGCCTGGCCATGGCGCGCGCGAAACGCCGCGAGCTCGTCGGTGTCCTCGAACAGCGGCGGCAAAAACGCGAGGTCGCTCTCGAGCTCGCCCATGGAGGCGACGCGCCGCTCGAGCTCGGCCGTGTTCATGACGACGGGATCGCAGCCGAGTCGCCGCGCGTCATCCGAGAGCAGCGCCGCGCCCGTGACGGTGAACAGATGCGCGTTCTTCGGCTTGACGCCATCGCGTGCCGAAAGCCCGAGCGTCCGGCGAAACGCATGGACGAGGTACGGCATGTGCTCGAGCGGACCGCCCAGGAAGACGACGTTGCCGCGGATGGGACGCCCGCAGGCAAGCCCCGATAGCGTCTGACGCACGACGGCGTCGAAGACGCTCGCGGCAATATCGGCCTTGCTCGCGCCGGCGTTGAGCAGCGGACGCACGTCGGTCTGCGCGAACACGGCGCACCGCGAGGCGATCGGGTAGCTGCGGCTCGCGCCAAAGGCCAGCTGGCTCATCTGGCTGCTGCGCATGTCGAGCATGTAGGCGATGGTGTCGATGAAGCCGCCGGTTCCGCCCGCGCACGTCGCGTTCATGCGCTGCTCGGGTCGCTCGTCGAGGTAGATGATCTTCGCGTCCTCGCCGCCAAGTTCGATGACGACGTCGGCGTCCGGCTCGAGAGTGCGCACGGCGTGCGTCGTGGCGACGACCTCCTGCACGAAGGGGATGCCGAGGACGCGTGCGACCTCGATCGCGGCCGAGCCGGTCATGGCGATCGACGCGTCGACGGGACCATGGCGCCAGTTGAGGTCGTGGATCGCTTCGCCCAGCGTGCGCGCGATGTTGGCGCGATGGCGCATGTAGGCGTCGTAGACGATGGTGCCCGCCTCATCGAGCACGACGAGCTTGAGTGTCTTGGAACCGGCGTCGATGCCGATGCGATACGTCATGGGCGACCTCGAGCGGGTGAGGCAGATTGGACAGGTACATCTGTCTCATTATTATACGAGGCGGAAAATAAGGTGTGAGGGCAAGGTGCAGTCCGATGCCGAGCCGTTGCCTTGGCCGAATGAGACAGTTGCTCAGAGACGTTGTCTCATTTGCGGCGCTTCCTCCACCAGTGCGACAGCGCACCCGTAAGCCAACCCACGAGGGGAATCGTCAGGAACACCACCCACGCGGGATGCGGCTGGTTGCAGACGAACGCCATGTAGCAGAACCAGCAAATCGCGCCGACCACGTAGAGCGTGCAGAAGAACCCCGCGATGCGCTTCGCGCCGAAAAGACCGCCCAACGCGTAGTAGACGGGAATGGCGGCGATCAGGAACAGGCCGTAGCCCCATGCGTCGTACACGAGGCCGACTAATATATATGCGACAAGCACTACCAGCGGAAACGGAAAGCGGTTCCACGCGCGCAGAAATGACGACCCCCTCTTGCCGGTCCCCATGTACGCGTTCGCGTCGGCCAGGTTGTCGAACTCGCGGTCGTTGATGTGGACGCCGTCCCAGCCCACGTGCACGTGGTCGCCCTTCTTGCCGTCGATGACGTTCACGCCGTCGCGCCAGTTGATGTGGACGTAGTCCTTGCCGTCCTCGACATGGATGCCGTCGAAGCCTATGTGGGTCGTGCCGTCGCCCTTGCGAGACGTGTCGGCATCGCCGGCGCCATCGGCGTCGTCTTCGCCAGCATCCGCATCGGTGGCGGGCTCACCGCCAGCGTCCTCTTCCGCATCCTCTCCGCAAGGCGTGCCGGTGCCACCACGCTCGACGTCCGTATACAGCAGGTCGTCGAGCGAGACGTCGTACAGGCGCGCCAGGGATATGAGGTTGTCCGTGTCGGGCGAGGATTCCGAGCACTCCCATTTGGAGACGGCCTGCCGTGAGACGCCGAGCTTCTCGGCAAGCTCCTCCTGTGTGAGGCCCGCCGCGCGGCGCCGGTCCGCCAGCCGCTTCGCGATATCTACATCCATGCGCGTCCTTTCTCCTGCGAGCATGATAAGCCATGTCCGTCGTGAAAAGTTACGGGAGAGCGGCTGGTTGCGCCAGCGATTCTGGTTGGAAATTCGCGCAATTATCGGTTGCGCGCATGCATCTGAGCGGGGATTCGCGCAATTCAAAAGCCACGGTGCGAAAGGAGCGGCACGCAAGATGTGCCAGAGCGCGCATGGCGTGACACGGCGCCGGGGAGGTGAAGACGGAAGCCACCTCAGCGCATGAATGTGCAATCTGCACGGGTACGTCGGCACGAGGGCGGGTACAATGGAGCGCAAATGGCTCTATGGGCCGCTCCAGATGGGCGGTGCTCGAAGCAGCCTCGGGGAATGCGGGTGCGAATCCCGCGCTATACCAGTAACCGTAAGGTGCCGGACACGATGCGTGGCCGGCCGAAGTCGGAATACCGAGCCCACGACCGGAGCCCTGGATGAAAGAGGTATGTCATGGTCGTAGAATCCGGGCGCATCGCCCACGTCAACGTCGCGTTCAAGAAGCTCGTCATCGGCATCGCGACCCTCGTCCTGCTTTGCTCGTTGCCACTGGCCGGCTGCTCTTCGGGCACGTCCGATGCCAGCTCCTCCGCAAGCGGCACAGCCGTCGAACTCGCTCAGACCACGGTGACGGTCACCGACGCGGACGGCCAGGTCGCCAGCTACACGGTCGAGACGGCGGCCGAGGGCGCCACGGTGCTTTCGGTCATCCAGGCGACCGATGCCGACGTGACCGTCGAGGACGGCCAGTACGGCACCTACATCTCCGCCATCAACGGCCTCGCGGCCGAGGGAAGCTCCGGCTGGGTCTACACCGTCAACGGCGAGCAGGTCATGGAGTCGGTCGACGCATGTCCGGTCGCCGACGGCGACACGGTGGAGTTCTCCTACATCACGATGTAGCCATCCGCGAAACGCCGCGCCCGCCATGCGCCCCGACGCCTTCTCGACATGCCACCCGATGGTGACGTTCGCCTTTTTCGCGAGCGTCATCGTGATGTGTGTGATCGTCCAGCAACCGGCGCTGCAGACGGTGGGCCTTGTGGGCGCGGCGATCTACCACCTCGTGCTGCGCGGACGCGACGCTTGGCGCCTGCTCGTTGGATTGGCGCTCGCCTTCGTCATCCTCGCCGCGGTCAACCCCCTGTTCGACACGCTTGGCGATACCGTGCTGTTCACCTACCTGCATGGTCGTCCCTACACGCTCGAGGCGCTCGCCTACGGTGCGTCGACGGCCTGCATGTTCGTGACCATCATGTTGTGGTTTGCCTGCTACGCGCGCGTGATGGACACCGGGAAGTTCACCTATCTGTTTGGCGGACGCGCTCCCGCGCTCACGCTCGTGCTGACGATGACGTTGCGTCTTGTGCCGAGCTACGTGCGCAAGGCCCGCCAGATCGCGACGGCGAGACGTTGCATCGGCATGTCGCCGAAGGACGGCGGCTTGCGCCAGCGCGTGCGCGATGGAATCCGCATGCTCTCGGCACTCACGACCTGGGCGCTCGAGGGTTCGGTGACGACGGCCGACTCGATGCGCTCGCGCGGCTACGGTGCGCGTGACGGACGCGGATCGCACGCCCGTTACCTGCGCTATCGCCTTGGCGTGTCCGGTGTCGCGTTGCTCGCGATCATGCTCGCATGCGTCACCATCGTGGCCGTCGCGCTCGGGTGCGGCGCGCTTGCCGTCAGTTACGTTCCCGCCATCGCCGTCGCGCCGCTGCCGCCGCTCGGCATCGCCGCGCTCGTCGCCTACGTGCTCCTCGTGCTCGTCCCTACGGCAATCGACGCGAAGGAGGCGATCGCATGGCGTTGTTCTCTGTCCGCGATCTGAGCTTCGCCTATCCCGATGCCGACCGACACGCGCTCGAGAACGTGAGCGTTGACATCGAACGCGGCGAGTACCTCTGCGTCTGCGGAAAGAGCGGCTGCGGAAAGACGACGCTATTGCGCCAGCTCAAGAGCGTGCTCAGCCCCCATGGCAAGCGTTCGGGCACGGTGCTGCTCAACGGCGTCGTGCTCGACGAGGTGAGCCTCGAGACGCAGGCGCGGCGCATCGGCTTCGTCATGCAGGATCCCGATGCGCAGATTGTCACCGACCGGGTCTTCTCCGAGCTTTCCTTCGGGTTGGAGAGCATCGGCTGCGAGACATCGGCCCTGCGCCTGCGCGTGGCCGAGATGGCAAGTTACTTCGGCATGCAGGATTGGCTGTACCGCGATGTCACCGAACTCTCGGGCGGCCAAAAGCAGCTGCTCAACCTCGCGGGGGTTATGGCGATGCAACCCGACGTGCTCGTGCTCGACGAGCCGACGAGCCAGCTCGACCCTATCGCGACCGAGGACTTCCTCAACACGGTGCGCCGCATCAACCGCGAGCTCGGCTGCACCGTCATCATCACCGAGCACCGCCTCGAGAGCGTCTTTTCCCATGCTGACCGCGCGCTCGCTCTCGACGAGGGCCGCGTCGCGGCGCATGGTACGCCCCGCGAGGTGGCAAATGCGCTGTACGCGACCGGCGACGACATGACGCTCGCCCTGCCCTCCCCCGTGCGCGTGTTCTACGGGGTGGAGAAAATGGACGCATCCGCCTGCCCGCTCACCGTGCGTGAGGGGCGCACCTGGCTCGTCGAGCGCGTGCTCGCCGAACCGCCGGCGCGCGTGAGCATCCCCGACGACCCCATCCCCGAACCCGCGGGCGACCCCGTCGTCGAGCTGCGCGACGTCTGGTTCCGCTACGAGCGCACGGGGCCCGACGTGTTGCGCGACGCAAGCCTGCGCATCGGCCGCGGCATCGTCTTCGCGCTCGTCGGCGGCAACGGAACGGGCAAGTCCACGCTGCTCAAGTGCATCTGCGGCGCGGTGCGCCCCTACCGCGGCAAGCTGCGCGTCCTAGGCCGGCCGCTCGCCAGCTGGAAGGGCAACGAGCTATTCCGCGGCGGCATCGCCATGTTGCCGCAGGATCCGGTCAACCTCTTCTCGCGAAAGACGGTGCGCGAGGAGCTGGTCGAGATGCTCGAGGACGCGGACATCGGTGCGGCCGAACGCGAGGAGCGCATCGAGCGCGTGACCGGCGAATGCTGTATCGACGCGTTGCTCGCCGCCCATCCGCTCGATCTGTCCGGTGGCGAGCAGCAGCGCGTCGCACTTGCGAAGGTCCTGCTCGCCGATCCACGTCTCCTACTGCTCGACGAACCGACCAAGGGCCTCGACGCGTTCTTCAAGCGCCAGCTCGCCGCGTTGCTGCGCACGCTCGTGGCGCGCGGCGTCACCGTCGTCATGGTCTCGCACGACGTCGAGTTCTGCGCGCGTCATGCCGATCTCGTGGGTCTGCTCTTCGACGGCGGCGTCGTGACGACCGCGACGCCCAGGCGTCTCTTCTCGGACAGCGCCTTCTACACGACGGCCGCCAACCGCATGAGCCGCGCGGTGTTCGCCGGGGCCATAACCGACGAGGACGTGATCTCGCTATGCGAGAGCTAGACGAGAAGCGAGGGAACGACCGGGGACACGGCCGCACCATTGCCGTGTGGATCCTGGCCCTTGCCTGCGCCATGGCGAGTATCGTCGTCGGCGCGCTCGCCGGGGGCAAGTCCTACGTCATCGTGAGCGTGATCGTCGTGCTCTGCGCCATCGTGCCGTTCTTTGTTGGCTTCGAGTGCCGCAGGCCCCAGGCGCGCGAGCTCGTCATGCTTGCGGTCATGTGCGCCCTGGCGGTGGCGGCACGCGCGGCGTTCATCTGGCTACCGGGCTTCAAGCCCATGGCGGCCATCGTGATGATCGCGGGCATCGCCTTCGGACCCTCGTCGGGCTTCCTAGTCGGCTCGCTCTCGGCGCTGACGAGCAACTTCATCTTCGGGCAAGGCCCCTGGACGCCCTGGCAGATGCTCGCCTTCGGGCTCTGCGGCCTGGCCTTTGGGGCGCTCGCAAGGCGCGGCGTCGTGAAACGCGAGGATCTGGGCGTCACGGGCAGTCTCGTCCTGGCCATCCTCGGCGCCGTCTTCGTCGTGATCGTCGCCGGCCCCGTCCTCGACACGAGCTCGCTGTTCTTCATGGTCTCGCGCATCACGCCCGAGGTCATCGTGGCCGTCTACCTCGCCGGATTTCCGATGAACTGCGCTCAGGCGGCCGCAACCTTCGCCACGCTGCTCCTCGCAGCGGCTCCGCTGCTTGACAAGCTCTCGCGCGTGCGGCGCAAGTACGGCATGCTCGAATGAGACAAAACGCGCCGGGCTGCTTTTGTCTCATCAGGACCGTCTCCCTGATCCCCCTCTCCCATGCGCATAGCTCACCTCGAGCGTCTCCTCGTCCCTGCACAGCCGTCTCATACCCGAAATTCGAGCGTCATACCTGGATACTGAAATCGCGCAAGACGGCTACGAAAATCGCGAACGCGCCGGTAAAACGCTATAGGGCGCGTAAAATATTCGTGTAGGCAGATAGTTTGCGCATGCAGGGCGCACTGCGAGAACGGAGCGAATCATGGTCAAATTCGAAGAGAATCCCGATATCAGCACCGAAGAGGGTTACGGCACCGAGGACATCGACGTCATCGACGCCGAGGTCGAAATCGAGGAAGATCCCGACATCAGGACCGAGGAGGGCTACGGCAACATCGATCCCAACCTCGACTAGCCAAATTCGCCGCAACCGGCACACGCACGGCGACCTCTCCGCATGTGGAGGGGTCGCTTTTTTGCGTCTGGGGAGAATAACGGAATCTGATGGGGAACGAAGGTCTCGAAAATTTTATGGGCAATTAGTCTAATTCGTGTTAGGATACATGGACATCATATCTAGTTTGAAATGTAGTAGACACAACATCTAATTTAGGAGCAAACGTGGCAAGACCGCCGAAGAACGCAGAAGGACCGAGCGCGACCGAACGCATGGAGTCGGCCTTCTGGGATTGTATGGGCGAGATGCCCTTTAGCGAAATCACCGTTCGCGACATCGTCGGCCGGGCCAAGGTCAATCGTAACTCCTATTACTATCACTACGACAGCATGTGGGACCTTGCACAGGCGGCCATCGAGCACGCTAAGTTCGCGGCCCTCGCGCGCGTCCTGCTGGGCGACTCCCCCGCTTCCGACGAGGATGACACGGGCGTGGCCGCATCCCAGGCGAAGATCGGGTTCGACCACCTGCGCATGCTAGCGGGCGAAAACGGCAACCAACGCCTGCTCGAGGACGCCAAGCGCGCCGTCGTGAACGAATGGCTCGGTCTCTTCGGGCTCGACGCCGCCACACTTCCCGACGAGCTGCGCTCTTCCATCGACTTCGTGTTCGGAGGGGTGACCGCCCTGCTGGCAGCGGACCGGTCCGGCGGCTTGGACGCATTCGAGTCGACGGTCGCAGATTCCGACCTGCTCTCGACGAGCATCGGCATGCTGCGCGGCGAACTCGACCCACAATGCGATGTGGGAGAGGTCTGGACGCAGGTATCGCAGGTAAAGGTGAAAGAGGAGCACGTCATCATCGAACACGTGGTCGATGGACGCGTCGTCGATGAGCAAGAAGAGGGACTCCCGACAGGTGAGGTTGCATCACCGCAAGTCAATGAGGTGCTAGCACCTCATGAGGAGCCCAATCGAATCGAAGACGGTGACGATTACGAGCCCGTGATCGAGACGGTCGTAAGCTCCGCGCAAGTCGGAAACGACGAATTCGAGAGCGCCGTGACGCTTGACGAGGAAGATCACGCGCCTCGATTGGAAGAATACGTACAGGAACCGGTCGATAATTACGCCGAACATGCGGCTATCGAAATAGATAATGCGGCAACTAATATGCAGGAACCGGCAGATAAGGAATCGGCCGAATCGCTCATCGAGAGAATCATCGAGGAGGAGATGCACTCGGAATCGCTTCGCGAGATGAATCGCGACGCCGAGTTTGAATCTACACAGGTACCGGAACAAGAAACGCAAACGCAGCAGGAAACGGAGAACGAATATGAGGACTTATCCCAGCAGGAACCTGTCAATGAACCGCAATCTCAAGAGGATCTCGCACCAGAGAAG
>ERZ837910.2586-NODE-2586-length-21827-cov-8.439004_pt1 | contig 21827 bp, 14 predicted proteins | sample MGYA00519940_ERZ837910 | MGnify/ENA primary metagenome ERZ837910 (study PRJEB31850, sample SAMEA3708825) | human gut metagenome | biome: human gut; feature: human-associated habitat; material: faeces | place: China | collected 2014 ... | reverse complement strand
GGAAGAAGACTCGGAACGTCTGGATGAAGTGGTCGTTGTAGGCTAAGGCACAATGAAAAAGAGTGACCTTTCAGGTGCGTCGGTATCTATGGGTGAAGATAAAATTAAAGGCTCTATCATTACGAATCTTGACCAGTCTTTGCAGGGACGTGCAGCAGGTGTGACGGCGGTGCAGACTTCGGGTGCCCCAGGGTCTTCCTCTTCTATCCGTGTACGTGGACAAGCCACAATCAATGCTACGGCAGAGCCGCTCTATGTAATTGATGGCGTGATTGTGCAGAGTCAGGGACAGCGTGGTGCCGACTATGGTTTGGGGGATGCGTTAGGAAATGGTTCCATGTCGACCGTATCTCCTCTTTCTACTATTAATCCGCAGGATATAGTTTCTATGGAGATTTTGAAGGATGCTTCCGCTACCGCTATTTATGGTGCGCAGGGTGCTAATGGGGTTGTGCTCATTACTACTAAACGTGGGAAGAGCGGAGAAGCGAAGTTTACTTACGATGGTATGATAGCTATGCAACGGCAGACCAAGCGTATCGACATGATGAATCTGCGTGAATATGCTGAATTTTATAATGAAATGGCGGGAATTGGAGAGATTGCCGATCCCAGTAACCTTTATTCTGACCCATCGTTGCTGGGACATGGTACCAACTGGCAAGATGCCATTTTTCAGACTGCTTTACAACATCAGCATCAGATTTCGGCACAAGGAGGTACAGACAAGGTGCAGTACTATGTTTCGGCATCGTACATGGATCAGGAAGGTACTATTATCGGATCTGATTTCAACCGTTATAGTTTCCGCGTAAATTTGGATGCTCAACTTAAAAAATGGTTGAAATTAGGGTTGAGTGCCTCATACGCGGCTACTGATGAAAGTCTGAAACTGGCCGACAGTGAACAGGGTTTGATATACTATTCTTTGCAGACTTTACCGGATATTCCGATTTATAATGTGGATGGAAGCTACGCTACAGTGGTACGCGAAGGATGGACGAATCCGAATCCTATCGCTCTTGCCATGATGGATGATATCCTGCTAAAACGTCAGCGTCTTTCGGGAAATATTTTCTTTGAGGTGACTCCTATCAAAAACTTAGTGTGGCATGCCGAATTAGGCTATGACATTGGTGCTTCTAAGTCTGACCGTTACAAACCAATGGTTGACTTAGGAGGATGGCAGCGTATGACTAATGAAAGCAGCATCCAGAAGAATAGCAATACTTTTTGGCAACTGAAAAATTATGTGACTTACAATGGTAATATCGGTGATGATCATCACTTCACTGCTATGGTCGGGCAGGAATGCTGGGAATCTAATTATGACTATACGAGCATTTTTCGTAACGCTCTCCCCTCGGACGCAGTGCACAATCCGGCATTGGGTACCGGCACGCCTGTCATTAACTCTGGTTTTGGTAGCGGTTCACAGGCTTCTTTCTTTACCCGTTTGACCTATAATTATGCCGACCGTTACTTGGGAACTTATACCTATCGTTACGATGGGTCATCCAACTTTGGTCCTTCCAATCGTTGGGCGGGATTTCATTCGTTTGCTGCATCCTGGAGGTTCACCAATGAGAAATTCTTCCAGCCATTGACAAAAGTCGTTAGCAACGGTAAGGTACGTGTGGGCTGGGGGCAGACTGGTAATGCCAATATCGGTGGCTACAAGTGGGGCTCCCCCATGTCGCGTATGCCGTCCGGACTTGGTATGGGATATCGTCCGTCTCAGATACCGAACACTGCAATACAATGGGAAAGTCAGGAACAGTGGAACGTAGGTTTGGATCTGGGCTTTTTCAACGACCGTATTAACTTGACTGTGGACTGGTACAAGAAGGTGTCCAATGATATGCTGATGAAGCTACAGCTTCCCTCCTATATGGGTACGTCGGGTAACGGTTCTTCGGCTTTGGCAGCTCCTTATGGTAACTACGGAAGCATTGAGAATACCGGTTTGGAAATCTCATTGAACACGCATCCGTTGACTGGTAATTTCCAGTGGGATTCCGATTTCCAGATTTCTTTCAACAAGAATAAACTGAAATCTTTGCAAAACACAGCTAGTGCGGCCATCGTTGGATATGGTCAGTGGAGTGATGTGGTGAGCATGACCAATGTGGGTGAGTCTCTGTTTAGTTTTTATGGCTATGTCACTGACGGTGTGTATAAGGATTTGGCTGATCTGCAGACTTCCGCCAAACCGGCAAAATATCCTGCCGACGGTGTGTTCAACCGTACCAATACCGTATGGGTGGGAGACATCAAGTACAAAGACTTGAACGGTGACGGTGTCATTAATGATTTGGATAAAACTAATATAGGCTCTCCGTTGCCTAAGTTTACGTTCGGATGGACAAATACATTCCGTTACAATAATTTTGACTTGAGCATCTTCATCAATGGAAGTTATGGTAATAAAGTGTTTAATTATCTTGATATGAAGTTGTCGGCCATGAACAACGTGTGGGCCAATACTTCCAATTCAGTGAAAGGACACGCTAACTTGGCACCCATCAATCCCGACAAAGTGTATGATAACGGTGGACGTTGGTACGATGATGTGAGCAACGTGCAAGTCACTAATCCTAATGCAAGCATTCCGCGTCCCACGCGCAACGATCCCAATGACAATGATGCCATCAGTGACCGGTATGTGGAAGATGGTTCCTACATTCGTTTGAAGAACATCACGCTGGGTTATACTTTCCCAAAAAAGATGGTTGAGAAAGTCGGTCTGCAAAGTTTGCGCCTTTCCGTCAATGTGCAGAACCTGTTGACTATTACCGGATATGATGGCTACGACCCGGAGATTGGTGCCAGTACGGCCAGTGAAAACGTATATGGATTGGACTTCGGACGTTATCCGTCGCCTACGGTTTACTCTTTCAATCTGAATGTTTCATTTTAATCCTTTAAAAACTGAATGGATATGAAAATCAAGAATCTAAAATATATTGCTGTTGCGGCAGTTCTGGGTATGGGAACCATTTCGTGCGAGGATTTCCTTGACCGTCCGCAGGAAGATGGATATAACGAATCCAATTTCTATCAGAACGATGAACAGTGCATCCAGGGTGTGAACTATCTGTACAACTCTCCTTGGTACGACTATCAACGTGGATTTGTCAAGGTGGCCGAAGTGCTTTCGGGAAACTATTACATGGGTGGAGAGAAATACCTTAATTTTTCGGTGAACGGCACAGACGAGACATTGGTAAACATGTCGTATGCCTTGTGGGCTGTGAACGGTCACGCCAATACGGTATATAATCGCTTGAAAACTGCAAATGCCAGCCAGGCAGTGAAAAACCAGTGTATGGGCGAGTGTCTCACTTGGAAAGCTATGGCTTACTTCTACCTGGTACGCTCATTTGGTGCGGTGCCCATTGTGCACGACAATACCGCTGAATTGACCGGTGGAAACTATAATTCTAAGTTCAAGGTAGAGGCTACCGATGTGTATGAATACATCATCATGACTTTGGAAAAGGCCATCGAACTCTTGCCGGAACATGGTGCTAAAGGACGTATCGATCAATATAGCGCCAAAGGTTTGATGGCGAAAGTCTATCTGACCCGTTCGGGTATTAGTGGCACCCGCAATGCCAACGATTTAGCTAAGGCGGCTGAGTATGCCAAGGACGTGATTGATCATTCAGGACGTCAGCTCATGGCAAACTATTCAGATATATTCCGTTTGCAGAACAATCTTAATGAAGAGGCTCTGATTTCTTGGCACTGGTCGGCCGGGCGTGATCCTTGGACACAGCAGAATACGCTGCAATCCGACCTCGCAATAACGGGTTTCAGCGATCAGGGAGACTGTTGGGGAGGATATGCCGGTTTGTCGGTCGACCTGCAATTGGCTTTCGGAGTCGATTTGCTTAATATGTCTTCGCCTGACCAGCTTCCGAAAAACGACACGCGCCTCAAGGCTACCATGATGCTTCCGGGATACACTTACGATTATTTCTGGCAGGATCGCGGCGGATTCGACTATTTGAAATTCCTCTACGACAAGGAGTATGCTAAGGCATCACCGGGCGAATTGCAGTCGGCTACGGGTGCTAATTGCGTGAAGCATCTTTATGGAAACAACTACGATCATGAACAAGCTACCGGAGTAAGTGCGCAGAACATGGCTTATCAGCTGAGTACACACCTTCTTCGTTTGGCCGAAATTTATCTGATATATGCTGAGGCCAAGATGGGCACTGCTACATCTACCACAGATGCCAATGCCATAGACGCTTTCTATGCCGTTCGTTCGCGTGCCATTCCGGGGGCCAGACGCCCTGAATCCATAACTTGGGAGGATATCTGGAAAGAGCGCCGTTTGGAACTTGCTATGGAAGGTGACCGTTGGTTTGACTTCGTGCGTTTGTCTTACTATGACATGGATCGTGCCATCAACGAATTGAAATCACAGAAGCGCAATCCTTATTACAATTTAAATGCTTTGTACAAGGAGTATTACGAGACTGGAAAATACACAGTGACAGACGATCAGAAGTATGACACAGACACTCCAATACCCAATGTGACAGCATCTAGCTTCACACTACCATTTCCTACTCAGGATGTAGTATTCAATCCTAACTTGATGGAGGCTCCCGTGCACGTGGATGTGCGTAGTGAATATAGTTACTAATCTTAATGCATATAAATGATGAAAAATAACAGATATATCAACTGGTTGATGGCTGCGACTATGATGATTGCTGCTTTCGCGACGGCTGCTTGCGAGGATGAGCCGGACAAATATGAAGTGGCGGGAGGCCTGCCTGTGGTGAAATATGTACGCACGCCGCTTGCTGCCGAAGCTGATTCTTTGCTTACCGGTGCTTATATGTCCAATACGATAGTGCTGGTGGGTGAAAACCTGCGTAGTATTTACGAGATTTACTTTAACGACCAGAAGGCGATACTCAATACGAGCTATATGACTGACAACACTGTGTTTGTGGATGTTCCAAAAGAAATTCCCGCTACGGTGACCAACAAGATTTATATGGTAACTGTAGCCAAAGATACGGTAGATTACGATTTTAAGGTGCTGGTGCCTGCTCCTACAGTAAATTCCATGTCCTGTGAATTTGCCAAGCCAGGTAGCGAGGTGACGCTTTATGGCGATTACTTCATTGACGATCCCAACGTGCCTCTCACTATTACGATGACCGGTAACGTGGAAGTGACCGAAATAACGAATATCACCAAGACGGCAGTAAGTTTCATTCTACCTGGAAACGCTCCTGAAGGCTACATTAACGTGAAGTCCATTTATGGCGTGGGACGTTCTAAGTTCCGTTACTATGACACCCGCAACGTTCTGTTCGACTGGGACGGTTCGCACGGAGGCCATACCATAGGGCTTGGCTGGCGTGACGGCAGCAAGATTTGGGTGGATGAAAATGAGCAGAGCCTGGATGGCGCTTATATTTGTTTCGGTTTGGATGGCAGTACCATCTCTGGTGAAATTGGTGCCACTTGGGCTGAAGATCCCTTTAGCTTCAACTATTGGCCCGATGGCGGTGAGCATCCGGCTCTTTCTTCCCGTCCCGCATTCGCATCCATGATTGAAGAGTACGGATTGGGAAAATTGCAAATCAAGTTTGAAGTATGTGTGCCTGCCGCCAATCCTTGGAGTTCGGCTGCCATGCAGATTATATTTACGGGTGACCAGCATGTAACCAACTCTACCGGTAACAACAGTTATTTCAGCGATACCAAATTGCCGCGCGGGCTCTGGATACCTTGGGCAAACAATGGTTCGTATGATACGGGAGGCAAATGGACAACGGTTTCGCTCAATTTGTCCGATTTCAACAAGACACACGAGGGTACTCCTTGCGATGTATCTTTGGATAAAACGATGCTTACGGGATTGACGTTCTTTGTTTGGCATGGCGGACTTGCCGGAACGGAATGTACACCGTTCATCATGGTGGATAATATTCGTGTGGTTCCCATTGAATAACTCTTTAAATGAATTCTGATATGAACAAGATATATAGACTATCGGCACTCTGGATGATGTGCCTCATGCTCCTTGGAGGCGTATCGTTTACGGCATGCCTCAGCGAGGACGATGTAGATACCAACCAATACAAAGGAGGTGTCAACCTGAATGCGTTTGGTCCAAGCCCGGTGGCTCGCGGCGGTGTACTTCGTTTTTTGGGCTCCGGTTTGGACAAGGTGACCGGTGTAGAGATTCCCGGTTGTGATGTGATTTCGGATATTGAGGTTGTGACTACGAATGAGATTCGCGTCACAGTGCCCCAAACAGCTATGCCTGGATTTGTGACGTTGAAAATGACAAATGGTACGATTGTTACTAAAACTAAGCTTACCTATACTGAACCTATCAGCATGGACAGACTTACGCCTGCTACGGTTAAGCCCGGTTCTGTACTTACGATTGATGGTGAATATCTCAATTTGATTAAGGAGGTGATTTTTGCGGACAATGTGATTGTGGCGCAAGAAGACTTCGTTTCGCAAGATCGCAAGCAGATTAAGCTAACCGTACCCGAAGAGGCACAGAACGGAAAAATCATCATCTCAGATGGTGCCGAGATTCCAAACTGGATCTATTCGGAGAACGAGTTAGAGGTGGTTCTGCCTTCTGTTGAAGCGCCTCTTGATCTCACTGGAAAGAAGCCGGGCGATGAAATTGTGGTGAAAGGTAAAGACCTTGATCTGGTGAAGATAGTGAGGATGCCCAATGGCGATGAGGTGGAATTTGCATACGCCAAGTTGGAAGAAAGCGTGGAAACCATCACGTTTGTATTGCCCGAAAATACTTCGGATGGTGCAGTGGTAATGATTCCGGCTTCGGGTGTGGAAGTGGCTATCGCCAACATTGGCATGGCACTTCCGGCGGATGTGAAAGCCGCTCCGGCTGAAGGACTGCGTGCAGGTGATATCATTACGCTGACGGGTGTCAATATGGAACTGGTGACTACCATTACTTTCCCAGGTATGGAAGAGGCAGTAGAACCTGATTCGAAGAGTGCTACCGAGGTGAAAGTAGCGATGCCTGCTGTTGCCATCAGTGGTGAATTATTGCTGAATACGGCAAGTGGTGCTTCTGTTCCGGTGGCTATCGCTACGCTGAAGCCCGAGTTTATGGGTTTTGCCAACAATACGGTTTCTTTGGGTAGTGATGTAGTCATTCAAGGTAAGAATCTTGACTTGGTTGTTAAAGTGGTCTATACCGGTGGTGCCGAAGTGGAAGTTGCTCCCACTTCTGCTATAGAATTAATTGTAGCGATGCCTACCATGGGCACGGAATCCGGTGTGTTAACTTTGATAATGGCTAATGGAGAGAGCGTTGAAACGACGGCTCTTACTATCAATGCTCCCGAATTCTGCTATGTTCCTGTGTTGCCGGGTGGAGACGAAGAACTAAAGGGAGGAGAAGTACTTTCTTTGAAAGTGGAGAATGCCGACAAGTTGACAGGCGTAAAGGTGAATGAAAAAGAAGTTCAATACATCCTCACTGTCAAAGATGATTTGTTAGTCAACATTCCGCAGATGGCAGGCAAAGGAACTAAAGTGACACTTGTGTCCTCTAATGGCTCCATTGATTATTTCATCGACTTCATTCCAGCCACGGATGTAGAGAATGTGGTTATGAACGAGATGCGTGATCTTGGTTCTTGGGCAGGTGAAGATGCCGGAGGAGCATTCCGCCTTTACAAAGCCGACCTTGTGGCTAACGGATTTGCTCCTGGTGCTAAGCTTCGTTTCTATACCGATAGAGGCTATGCCTATACTCAAATCAAGATTAATGATGCTAACTGGGGTGAGTGGACTACTTTGAAGTTTAATGCGGGTGAATGTCCTAAGGTGCTCGAAGTAGATGTTACAAAAGAACTCTACGACCGTATCATGGATGCTAACGATGGCTGGAGCGATACTGGTATCATCATTCAGGGTGAAGGATGTGTCATCAACAGAGTGTCCGTGTGGTATAAGATTTCTCTTGAAACTACCATCTGGACAGGTGAAGCCGTATGTGATAATTGGGGTAACCAGCCTACTCTCCTTAGTGATGGTGCCACGGAATTAGTTGCTGCCGGTGCCGAAGTGGGTTCAATCATACGTTTCTATGTTACTCCGATGACTGCCGAGTGGAAACTGCAGATTGTGGAAGGTCACTGGGGACCGACTTGGCTTGATGTGTCGTACGAAAATTACGACCTTGCCGCACATAACGGTGCTGTTGAACTCGTAATTACTCAAGAAATATGGGATGTCATAACAGTACTTCAATATTGGGGTGGAACATTCCTTGGTAATGGAGACAAGTCCATCATTACAAAAATTACTGTTGAATAAATTGTTTTATTATGCAGAGAAGGAGAGTTACTATCTCCTCTCTGTCAAACATAAAAATGTATGTAGATTATGAAATTTAGAAAAATATATTTCCTTATCATTGCAGCTACAGCCTTTGGGTTTACATCTTGCACCGATACCGATGCGCAATACACCATTCCCGAAGTGGAGGCTCCGGTTTTGGTAAAGACCACTCCCGAGACTGGTGCGAGTAAAGTGAAGCGGGGCGACATTACCATTCAGGTTGAATATGACAAAAATGTGTTCTTTGCTACAAAAGACTTGGATAAAATTTCGTTTACCGGAGGCAAACTGGTCAGTGCTGACGTATATGGGTCGAGCAATGTACTGACACTGGCAGTGAATGTGTCCGAACGTGAAACACTGTGTACGCTTTCCATTCCCGAGGGCGTGGTGTTAGGCCCGAACAAGATGCCTGCTCCGGCAGTGTCTCTTCAGTTTACTACCGTTGCTTTGGATAAGACACCCGTAGCCGCAATTTCTGCCAAAGCTGTGAAACTTTATGATTATTTGCTGGCCAATTATGAGAAGAAAGTCCTTTCAGGCATGATGGCTAAAGAGTCGTGGAATACGGACATGGCTGAACGCGTGTATGAGTGGACCGGTAAATACCCGGCACTTAATACTTTCGACTATGGACATTTGGCATGGTCTTTGGCCGGTGCTGACTGGATAAACTATGGCGACATTACCCCTGTGAAGGACTGGGCTGATAATCACGGTATCGTATCATGTATGTGGCATTGGAACGTACCTAAGTTTGCTCCTGTAGAAGAAAGTATTGCCGCTACAGTTTGGGAAGGAGAAATAGTGACGGGTAACTGGGCCGAAAGCATTGACATCCGTAAGAGTGAAGGTTTTGATACTTCCGTATTTGATAATACTAAAGCCGGAGACTATATTATCGTCAAAGTGAAAGATTTGGATGCCGCTGCCGGTTGGTGGCAAGGCTCCGTGAAGAATGCCTCCTGGACAGATTTGGTAGCTGGGTCAGGTGTGGTAGAGTTAACTTCCACTCAGACTTCCTATGCTATCCGATTGACAGAAGAGGCCTTGAATGAGGTAAAGGAGAATGGATTGGTTATCAGTGGATGCAACCATACGGTTACAGGCGTTTACATCGGTACGCCTGCCACTGTCTATGATTTGGGGACGGACTATACCTATAAACCCGATGAGACGACTTTCGATGCTGCCAATGCCACGGTGGAAGGAACATGGGAAAACAAGGTGTTCACTTCGGATATGGCTGCCGTAGCCGGTTACCTGAAGTTGCTGAAAGATGCTGATATCCCTGTGTTGTGGCGTCCATTCCACGAAGTTGCGGGCAAGTGGTTCTGGTGGGGGAAAGACGCTGCCAGCCATAAGGCTATGTGGATTGCCATGTTCAACTATTTCAAGGCTCAGGGATTGGACAACTTGATCTGGGTATGGACTACGGAAACCGGTGATGATGATTGGTATCCGGGCGATCAGTATGTGGATATTATCGGACGTGACATCTACTCGAAGGATGCGGAAACTTGCGCATCGCAATATGCTGCCATTTCGGCTACGTATGGGAATAAGATAGTTGCATTAAGCGAATGTGGTACTGTGGGTAAGATTTCGGAGCAATGGGTCGCTGGTGCATGTTGGTCTTGGTTTATGCCCTGGTATGATGGTGAGGGAGAAGATGGAAGTCCGATAGTTCATGCCGATGAAGTTTGGTGGAAGGATGCTATGGAACAGAGTTATGTGATAACTCGTGACGAGGTGCCTTCTATGGAATAACTTTTTCTTCTTAATTTAGAATGAATTGAAATGTGGTAAGTAATAAACTGCGTTTTGTGATCTTACCACATTCTTACAACCAACACACTTTAGTGAAAAATTAAATTGAAACTATGAAGTATCGTATCGGATTACATTTATTTTTCTTCTTGTTTGTATTGTTTTGGCTTTCTTCATGTGAGAATGATGATTTCAGTTTAGATGAATATGAAAATTCTAATTCCCATTTGATGTCGGAAGCTCGACATTATTTCGAAGAGTATGCTTCTATTGAAATGGAAGGTGAACCTACTGGATTGCATCCTGGTAATATTGCTCCTGAATGGAGTAAGGCTAAAGTTTTTATTCGTCCTGAAACCATGACAGTAAATGTTCCTTTAATAACTGAAGCTACTTATGAAGGCTCTTTTTATAATGATGTTGATACAGTATCTGGTGAATTCAGGGATACCTACTTTACTGTCATGTTGCAAAAACTAGTAGTTGTTAAAAACTTGGAGACAGATATTTATAGTTGCTATATTGCAACTATTATTCCTTCTGAAGAGTATGCAACAAAGAATAGGACTAAAATAGACAAAATGTGTTATAGTGGTGACCCAAATAGTGAATTTAGTGGCACTATTGTGTATTCTACTGTTACTACCAATTATACAATATCTGTTGAGAAGTATATCAATGGAATATTGTATGACCAAAGGTCTTTGTATTATGCTAGTGCCGATCTCTATGAGTATCTTAATGAGATGGCTCAATTTTTGTGTTCTGCACGTATTAACAGAAATGTAAGAACCATGACGAAAAATGGGGAATTTGGTGGTGGAGGTTCAATTGAATTACCGGAAGTTGTCATAACGCCTGATCCTAAACCAACTCCGCCTCCACCTCCACCATCGTTACCTCCTCCTTATACCCCTCCTACGGATCCCGTAATGCCTCCTCTAGGACCTCCAGCTTATCCGCCTGGATATGTTCCTCCTACGTCGCCGCCACAGACAGGTGGAGGTAACAGCGGAAGCCAACAACAGTATCCATTACCTAAATTGGTTAGCCCTGCCCCGGAATATAATACTATAGCTGAAGAAGTGAATAAAATTATTCCCGGTATTTATGAAAAGTTGAAAAAAATGGGAATTGATTTATCTAAATATAAGCTTAAGATAGTTACATCTTGTGCAACTAACGCTAGGAAAGAACTTGATGGAACAATAGGTATTTGCGCAAAATTTGTAAGTGGCGGGTATACTCTTAATGATCAAACCTCAATTATGTGGCATGAGATTTATCATGTAGAGAATGATCAGAATTATAGCATGAAAGAGACAGAATTAACTTCTCCGGAAAGCTATTCTAATATACCTCCTGAAATTGTTAGCTATATAAAGGATGTTGTTTTAAATGGTTCTATGAATATGGATGAAGATTATAGAATGGAAACTAGTGTGACTTTTATACGAGATCCTCAGTATTATAGAAATGAAATAGCCGCTTATGAGGCAGAAATAAGAAATGGTATAAATGCCTCATCCTCGTACGTTCAAGAACGAAATTATCTATTATGGGTATATCGTCAGAAATTAATTATAGCGAATAAATATTACAATAAATAAAAACTAATATGAAAACAAGAAACTCCTTATTTATTATATTGTTGTTATTGCCAATAAAGTTAATAGGACAAACTGAATTTGCTATTAATTCTAGTTATGACCCATATGAGGATGCAATATTAATTCATATTACTAATCCTACGGATAAAATAATGCAAATACGTAATGACGATGGTACAGGTTCTGGAAGCCATATGCTATTCCAACTTAAAGATAGGACAGGTGAAGTTTTCTCATACTATGAGGCTGTCTTTTTTGAAACTGCAGATTATCAAAGATTTGTTTCTATTAATCCACGATCAACTAAAACGTTCAAATATTATATGAAGCATTTGCAATCTTCATATACAACGAAGGTTCATTCAGTTGATGTTGATTGCTATATTCGCTATTCAATACCGGAAAAAAGTAGATATGAATTTGTTAATAAAAAAATATCCACCAAAATAATAAAACCAGATTTGATGATTCTTTCTCAGCATGATGGACGTAATCTAATTATGATTATTCTTTCAAATACATCTGATTATGAGATGATAATTCGTAATTCTACTACAGCGATTCGTTTTGATTTTTTTGATAAAAAAGGAGAGCTGCTGGGAACAACCAATGCTGCGTTTGTGCAATCAGGGACTACTCCAACTACAATTAAAATAACTCAGCATTCAGGTGTAAGATTCGACTATCAACTGCAGGATATCAGTAAAAACATAACCAGACAATCGGAAATAACAACCGTTAAGGCGAGTTGTAGAGTAAACTATGATATTCCGAGTAAAAATATACTCAATAATTCTTCTTCGAAAAATCATATGTTCAAAATAATAAGATGAAATTATATATTTGAAAAAGTTATGATATTGAAATACGGTTTATGAAAGCATTTGTTTTATTTTATGTGATATTATTTTTCATGTCTTGTAATTCTCGTACCGATAATCCTTTCCAAACCCGGGAAGGATTATCGAAGGCTGGCGATAATTGTAAGCAATTAGAAGGAGTCTTGGAACATTATAGTAAAAATCCGGCAGACAGCTTGAAACTTAAAGCTGCACAATTTTTGATAGCTAATATGGAAGGAAAATATTCAGAATACTATAATACACCATGGCAAAACATCGCATCTGCTTTGTATCGTTGGAATGATATACCGGATGAAGAAAGGTTATTAGTGAAGCATGATTGGGGAGAGTTAAAAGTTGAAGAGGATGTAAAGTTTATTACATCCGAATATCTGATTAATAACATTGAGTTAGCATTTAAAGTGTGGATGGAACAGCCTTGGGGCAAGAATATTTCTTTTGATGTTTTTTGTGAGGAAATACTGCCTTATAGGGTTGGAAAAGAGCCTTTGGAAAATTGGCGTGAAAAAGTACTGATCGCTTTTGCCGATATGAACAACTACTTCAAGGAGCATCCGGACATAACTGCAGTTGAAGCCTGTGGGATGGTGAATAAACAATTGCCGGCATTTACTTGGGTGAGTACCCCTATGCCGGCAATGAACTATTCAATGTTGATGAGTACACCGAGAGGTACATGTGATGAAATGGGGGCATTGGCGATTTTTGTAATGAGAGCGTTGGGTATACCCGTAACCAGAGATTTTACAATACAATGGCCAAATCAGAAACTTGGACATTCCTGGAATTCTGTTTGTGATAGTAGCGGGACTCATATATCTTTTATGGGTGTGGAAACTAATCCCGGTGATTACCATTTAGGTACGCGACTCAGGAAGAGTAAAGTGTATAGGAATACATTTGCCCGGCAAAACCATATTAACGAAGCTGATAGCCTTATTCCCTTTGAGCTGAAGAATCGGTATATGAAAGATGTTTCTTCGGAATATGATGGATGTAATTTTAACGTAGAACTACCTATTATTAATCTTGCAGACGTGGGCAAGTATGTGTATTTACTCTCAATGGGAAAGGAGGCATCTGCTGTTGTAGGATGGGGGCAGATTGAAGATGGCAAAATGTCTTTTTCCGACATAGGGAAAAATGTTCTTTATTTGCCTGTATTCTATCAGAATGATGAATATACTCCGGCTGGGTATCCGTTTCGATTGGATGATAGCGGTCAATTACAGGTATTTCAACCTGATATGGAAAAATGTGAGACCCTCATAGTTTCTGATGCCGGTAAGGATCATCCGTGGTTGTATCGTATGCAGCAGGGAGTTTTCGAAGGAGCAAACCGTATGGATTTTTATGACAAGAAAGTACTGTACGTTATCAAAGATATGCCTGGTTCTGATTATGAGAAAGTGGGAATTACTGATCTTACTCCTTATCGGTATTTGCGTTATGTATCACCCAAAGGGGGACATTGTAATGTATCCGAAATTCAGTTTTTGGGTAAAAATGGACGTAAACTTGATGGCAGAAGAATTGGGACTTCCGGTTCATGGTATAATTCGCCAGCTACTAAGGATAAAGCTTTCGATGACGATATATATACGTATTTTGATGCTACTGAAGCGGATTATGCCTGGACAGGACTTGATTTGGGAACGCCGCAAGTTCTGGCAGAGATTCATTATCTGCCTCGTATTGAAGATAACCGGATCATTCATGGCAATAGGTATGAACTATACTATTGGAACGGAGATGACTGGAAAGTTTTTGAGAAAAAAACTGCGGAGATGAATCGAGTTCATTTTCAGGTACCATCGAATGCGGTATTCTATCTTAGAAATGCAACGAATGATACAGAAAGCAACAAATATTTTATGGTAAAAGATGGTAAACAAGTATGGATTTAAAATACTATTAATGAAGTGGAATAATTACTCATTATTATATATAGCTGTTGTTTTGTTAATGATTGGGTGTGATAAGTCCGATGACGATACATTTAATCGTACTGTTCTGGTTTATATGGCGGCGGATAATGACCTTGCTGATAGTGTATTGAGGAATATTGAGCAAATGAAAAGTTCATTTCCTATTAATAGTGATAATAACCTATTGGTATTTGTTAATCTTCCGGGAGAAAAACCTTATCTGATAAAAATTGAGGCGGATACGGAGATAGTAGTAAAGCAATACGAAGAATTTAATTCTCTTGAAGTACAGAATATGCATAGGGTATTAATTGACATGATTGGTATATGCCCAGCAGATAAATATGGGCTTGTTTTGTGGTCACATGCTAGTTCTTGGCTCCCAGTAGGATTTCAAACAAGATCATTCGGAGAAGAAAAAGGTATGCAAATGGATATTATGGAATTATCTGATGCATTACCTGTAAAATTTGATTTCATTCTTTTTGATGCTTGTTTGATGGGGGCTGTAGAAGTGGCCTATGAACTGAAGGATAATGCTGATTACATAATTGCATCCTCAACAGAGACACTTTATACAGGTTTCCCTTATGATATGATTATTCCAGATTTAATGGCTGTTTCAGAACCTTTTCCTGATACTCGGCCAGCTGACAGGAAAGCAGCAGCTGCTGGCAGATGCCCGCAAGCAGGCGGACGCCATCGTGGCCGCCGGCAAGGCGAGCGCCGAGGCCGAACGCCAGAGCAAGCTGCGGGAAGCCGATGCCCAGACCACGGCACTGGCCCGTGCGATGTGCGAGAAGCTGCTGGCCCGCAATCTGACCGCCCAGGACGACGCACGTCTGCTGGACGATCTGCTGGAGAAAGCAGGTGCAGGCAATGGCAACTGAATTCAGTCGTGAATTTTTTGCGGACAACCGCATCGTCAAGGCCGAGCTGCGCAGCGCCCGCAAGCCCCGGGAAGAGGAGCTGAACCGGATCCGCGCCGAGGTACGCAAGCTGTATGATGCCACCGAGGTCATCCTGAACGTGACGGTGGACGAGAGCCTGCTGTCCGGCTATGTCCTGCAGGTGGGCGACCGTGTGTTCGATAACTCCGGCCGTCATCAGCTGGACAAGATGATGGAGGGCAAGCCCTCGCTGGCTACCCTCAAGACCCGCATTGAGGACTACAAGCCCGCCGAGACCTCTGCCGAGGGCGGTGTGGTCATCTCCTCTGCCGACGGCATCGTGCACGTCGAAGGCATGAACCGCGCTGTGTACGGCGAGATCGTCACCTTCGACAACGGTGCCAAGGGCATGGTGGAGAGCGTGGACCCCGAACAGCTGGGCATCATGCTGTTCGACGGAGCTGAGACCGTCGGTGTGGGCACCATGGTGACCCGCAGCGGCAAGCGTGCCGGCATCCCGGTGGGCGATGCCTTCCTGGGCCGTGTCATCAGCCCGCTGGGCGAGCCCATCGATGGCAAGGGCCCCATTGAAGCTGTGGGCTACAACCCCATCGAAAAGCAGGCCCCCGGCATTCTGGAGCGTCAGAGCGTGGATACCCCGCTCCACACCGGCATCCTCGCCATCGATTCCATGTTCCCCATCGGCCGCGGCCAGCGTGAACTGATCATCGGCGACCGCCAGACCGGCAAGACCTCCATCGCCACGGATGCCATCCTGAACCAGAAAAACACCGGTGTGCTGTGCATTTATGTGGCCATCGGCCAGAAGGCTTCTTCCATTGCCCGTGTGGCAGGCGATCTGCAGAAGCACGGTGCCATGAGCTACACCACCATCGTGGCGGCTACTGCTTCGGATTCCGCTCCCCTGCAGTACATCGCACCCTATGCCGGTACCGCACTGGCCGAGTACTTCATGAGTCAGGGCAAGAGCGTGCTGATCGTTTACGACGATCTGTCCAAGCATGCAGTGGCCTACCGTGCCATTTCTCTGCTGCTGCGCCGCTCTCCGGGCCGTGAGGCTTACCCCGGCGACGTGTTCTATCTGCACTCCCGTCTGCTGGAGCGCTCCTGCCGGATGCGCGACGATCTGGGCGGCGGTTCCATCACCGCACTGCCTATCGTAGAGACGCAGGCAGGCGACGTTTCGGCCTACATCCCCACCAATGTCATTTCCATCACCGATGGTCAGATCTTCCTCGAGAGCGCTCTGTTCAATGCAGGCAACCGCCCGGCCGTCAATGTGGGTCTGTCGGTGTCCCGTGTGGGCGGCGCTGCCCAGACCAAGGCCATGAAGAAGGCCAACGCCAACCTGCGTATCGAGCTGGCACAGTACAAGGATATGGAGTCCTTTGCACAGTTCAGCTCGGATCTGGACGCAGAGACCCGCCGCCAGCTGGACCACGGCAAGGCTCTGATGGAAATGCTCAAGCAGCCGCTGTATCAGCCCAAGTCCGACGCCGAGCAGGTGGTCACGCTGGTGCTGGCTTCCCACGGCGTGCTGGACGAACTGCCCACTGCCGAGCTGCGCGCCAAAACTTCCGCATTTGTGCGTCAGTTCCGCGCGGATGTGTCCGGTACGATGGATAAGATCACCGCCACCGGCAAGCTGGAACCTGAAATGGTCGATGCCATCCTGAACGCCTGGAAAGCTTATGCGGGAGGCGACAGCCATGCCGTCCAGTAAGCTGCTGAAGGAGCGCATCGAGAGCATTCAGGACACCATGAAGATCACGAACGCCATGTACCTGATCTCCTCGTCCAAGCTGCGCAAGGCACGTAAGAACTACCAGAATGTATCGCCCTACTTCAACCGTATGCGCGATACCATTTCCCGCGTGGTGCCCCACCTGCCGGAAGAGCCGGTGCATCCGTTCTTCCACGAGCGCAACACCGCAAACCCCAAGCGGGCTTACATCGTGCTGACGGCAGATAAGGGCATGGCAGGCGCTTACAACCAGAACATCATCAAGTTCCTCAAGGAAAATGCGGATGAGAACGACCGGTTCTATGTGATCGGCCAGACCGGCTACCGCGCCCTGTACCACAAGGACCCGCGGCTGGTGGAGGATTTCCACTACGGTGCCACGGAGCCTACGCTGCAGCGTGCCCGCGATATCACGATGGACGCCATCGATGATTTCAAGACCGGCAAGCTGGATGAGATCTATCTCATCTATACCCGCATCGAGAATGCACTGACCAGCGAGCCCACCATGGTGCGTCTGCTGCCGCTGGACCGCGCCCATCTGCAGCCTGCCCCCAAGGGTCTGGGCGATCCGAAGGGCGATGTGGAGATGTTCCCGTCTGCATGGACGGTGTTTGAACAAATCGCGCCCATTTATATGCACGGCATGATCTTTGGTGCCATGACCGAGAGCTTCTGCGCAGAGCAGAGCGCCCGCATGACCGCCATGGATTCCGCCACCAAGAACGCCAACGATATGATCCGTGAGCTGCAGCTGGAGTACAACCGCACCCGTCAGGGCTCCATTACACAGGAGATCACCGAGATCATCGGCGGTGCGGCTGCCGTGCAGAACCGGGCGGAATAAAACGTATTTACAAATTAGTATAGAGGCAATCGTATGATACAGGGAACTATTATTCGCGTAGCCGGCCCTGTGGTGGACGTGCAGTTCACCGCAGGCAAGCTGCCTGCCCTGCAGGAAGCGCTTACCGTGACCGCTGAGGGCACCGAGCGCACGATGGAAGTGACACAGCATGTCAACGAGACCACTGTGCGCTGCATCATGCTTTCCGCCAGCGAGGGTCTGGGCAAGGGCATGACCGTGACCGCTACCGGCCACGGCCTGACCGCACCGGTGGGCGAAGCCACGCTGGGCCGCATGTTCGACCCGCTGGGCAGACCCATCGACGGCAAGGGCTCTGTGGATGATGTGCCGCATTGGCCCATCCACCGCAAGGCCCCCAGCTTTGCGGAGCAGAAGCCCGCGACCGAGGTCCTGGAGACCGGCATCAAGGTCATCGACCTGCTGGCCCCCTATGCAAAGGGCGGCAAGATCGGTCTGTTCGGCGGTGCAGGCGTCGGCAAGACCGTGCTGATCCAGGAACTGATCCATAACGTGGCCACCGAGCACGGCGGCTACTCCATCTTCACCGGCGTCGGCGAGCGCTCCCGCGAGGGCTGCGACCTTTGGGGCGAGATGAACGAGTCCGGTGTTCTGAATAAGACCGCACTGGTCTTTGGTCAGATGAACGAGCCCCCAGGAGCACGTATGCGTGTTGCCGAGACCGGCCTGACCATGGCAGAGTACTTCCGTGAGGAGACCCACAAGGACGTGCTGCTGTTCATTGATAACATCTTCCGTTTCGTGCAGGCTGGCAGTGAGGTCTCTGCCCTGATGGGCCGTATGCCCTCTGCCGTGGGCTACCAGCCCACGCTGGCTAACGAATTGGGCGCTCTGCAGGAGCGCATCACCTCCACCAAGGACGGCTCCATCACCTCGGTGCAGGCCGTCTATGTGCCTGCCGATGACCTGACCGACCCCGCTCCCGCCACCACCTTTGCCCATCTGGACGCCACCACCGTGCTGTCCCGTAAGATCGTGGAGCAGGGCATCTACCCGGCTGTGGACCCGCTGGCTTCCACCTCCCGCATTCTGGAAGCGGACATTGTGGGCGAGGAGCACTATCGCGTGGCCCGCAAGGTGCAGTCCATTCTGCAGCGCTATCAGGAGCTGCAGGATATCATTGCCATTCTGGGCATGGACGAGCTGGACGAGAACGACAAGCTGACCGTCATGCGCGCCCGCAAGCTGCAGAAATTCCTGTCCCAGCCCTTTGCTGTGGCCGAGAACTTTACCGGCCTCAAGGGCAAGTATGTGCCCCTGAAGGACACCGTGCGCAGCTTTGCCGCCATCGTGGACGGCAAGGCCGATGACCTGCCGGAGTGGGCATTCTTCAACGTAGGTACGCTGGAGGAAGCACGCGAAAAGGCAGAAAAGAAGCTGGCTGAGGAAAAGGGCGGTGCCGTCTGATGAACAAGTTCATGCTGAGCATCACAGCGTCCAGCGGCGAGTTCTATCAGGGTGACTGCGAGGATCTGACCCTGCCCATCAGCGACGGCATTTACGGCGTGCAGGCCGGGCATAACCCGGTGCTGGTGGCGCTGCACATGGGCATCCTCCACTTTGTAGTGGACGGCAAGGCCCGGGATGTGCTGGTGGGCGACGGCATTGCTGAGGTGACCCCCGCCTATGTGATGGTGCTGGTGGACAGCGCCGAAAACCCGGAGGATATCGACAAGAACCGTGCCGAGGCTGCCCGCATCCGCGCCGAGGAACGCTTGCAGCATAAGCAGAGCATGCACGAATATTACCAGAGCAAGATCGCGCTGGATCGTGCCATGCAGCGTTTGCAGACCGCCGCAAAGTATAAGCGCTGAGGCAGTATCCCTATTCCCATATAACAAAACCTCCCCGTGCAGGGCAACTGCAAGGGGAGGTTTTTCTGTCTGTCAACGATGTGAAAATTGTGTCACAGGGTCATTTTTTGAAATCGTCCTGCGCGCTGCCGTGCCTTACGCCCGCACATCCTCCCGGCGCAAAAGCAGCCATGCCAGAAGGAACATCGTCCCCAGCCAGAAGATGCAGCTGAAGGCAAACAGCCCGTAGCTGCCAGCCAGAGCATCCGCACTTCTGTTGGAGTTCATTCCGAGTTGCATCAGGGAATAGGGCCACAACAGCCCATGACCCTTGGAGCTGATAAAGATGCCGGTAATGCCGCCCAGCAGCCCCAGAAAAATGGGCACGGCAAAGCTGCGGATGACCATGGCCAGCACCAGCTGTGCGGCAATGACAGCCAACGCACCCAGCAGTCCCCGCAGTAAAAACAGAGGTAAGGTGACCGGCGGCAGCCCGGGCAGGTGGGCAAATACCTTGCCGCAGAACACGAACAGCGCGAACACAAAGCCGTGGGTCAGCAGCGCCAACTTTGTCACCACCGCAAACTTTGCGGCAAACAGGTCCAGCGGCGGTACGGGGCTTGCCATGATCAGGTTCCAGTTGTGCCCCAGATGTTCCAGCCGCCACAAGTAGGCAGCATAGGTGGCTACCATGGCAGGGAAAAAAAGCATGGAATAAAACAGGGTGTGCTGGGTCCACAGGCTATACCAGCCGTCGGTGAGAATCTCAAGATTTTGCAGATAATTGAAAGTGCCATAGGTGGCCGAAAGAATGGGCAGCACAAAGAACATTGCCCAGATGGGGGATGCGTGGAGTTTGCGGTTCTCCGCAAGAATACAGCGTTTCAGCATGGTTTTATACCTCCTCGTCCTGTACCTTGCGCCACGCAAGGGCAAACAGCACAGCGCCCAGCGCAAGGGTGAAGGCCAGCAGCCCCCAGTTGAAGGGGCGGGTGCCGTAGGTGACGGTGTGGGTGGCCTTGTCCCAGTTCGCCACTTCGTAGGCGCTCAGCGGGATGTAGTACCCAAAGGGCACAAAATAACTGGCAAGCGGCGGCATAAAAGCAGAGAACAACCCCACCAGTGCCCCTACGATGCCCACGCAGAGTGCCGGCAGGGGATTGCCCACCCACAGCATCAGCAGAAATTGCAGCGGCGGACGGTTGGATTCCGGAAAACGCTGCGCCTTGGCCTCCCGGATGACGCGGCGGCTGCGGCGGCCGAACCAGCGGAGCTTTTTCCCGGTGCGGAAGCGGAGCTTGCCCCAGAAGTCCGAAGGCTCCTCCGGCACATGGCGCTTGCGGCGGCGGGGCCGGGGCGTCTCCGCCGGCTTTTCCGTTTCCTCGGGCCAGTCCGGCAGCTTGTAGGGTTTATCGCTATCGTGATTCATAGTTCTCCTATATAAAAACCTGAAAAGGTCAAAATGGTTACAATTTGTTACCGAATTATTTTACAGCCTTTCGCCCTATCCGTCAAGGCACATCTGCCATTTTGCAGGTTTTTTATTGATTCTGACGGTGGTTTTGTGTCGATTTTTAACAGGGAAGCCCCAAAACTCCGCAAAAATTACCCCGGAATTTGGCACATTTTTTATTGACCAAACACAAGGACCGTGTATAATAAGGAGTGGAATTGTAAAATTCATTCCCTGAATCAAAAATTGGAGGAATCATCATGTTTGAGTTTCTGATCAACAAGCTGAAGGCGCATCCCCGCAAGATCGTCTTCACCGAGGGCTCCGATCCCCGCATTCTGGAGGCTTCCGCCCGTCTGCTGTCCGGTACGTTCCTGACCCCCGTTCTGGTGGGCAATGAGGCCGAGATTCAGGCGGCCGCCGAGAAGGCCGGCTTCAACATTCGCGGCGCCATCATCATCGACCCCGCCACCTTTGCCGACATGGACAA
>ERZ837910.2582-NODE-2582-length-21863-cov-3.129540_pt1 | contig 21863 bp, 10 predicted proteins | sample MGYA00519940_ERZ837910 | MGnify/ENA primary metagenome ERZ837910 (study PRJEB31850, sample SAMEA3708825) | human gut metagenome | biome: human gut; feature: human-associated habitat; material: faeces | place: China | collected 2014 ... | reverse complement strand
TAAGGGAGAACTGACGAATAGTTTCTGTTTAACTTTACCTATGATACAAGATTCTGCAATTACATTGGCGCATGAAACAATGTCGGTCAATGCGGATAAAGTCGTGGAGCAACAGAGAGGGGTATTGGATAATAATAAGAGTAATCAGGCTACTATTTTAGTAGTAGAAGATAACCCGGATATGCAGGCATTTATTACTCGCCAGTTATCAGGGTATTATTCCGTTTTGACTGCCTCCAACGGAGAAGAAGCCTTGCGGGCTTTGGATGACAATTATGTAAATCTGGTAGTAAGTGATGTGGTGATGCCGGTAATGGATGGCTTCGAACTTTGCAAGACTATAAAGTCAAAACTCGATTATAGCCATATTCCGGTTATTTTGCTTACTGCGAAGACGAATATCCAGTCGAAAATCGAAGGTCTGGAACTGGGTGCGGATGCCTATATAGAGAAGCCTTTTTCGGTAGAATACCTGTATGCATGCATTTCCAGCCTGATAGCCAATCGGGAAAAATTGCGTCAAACATTTGCAAAGTCTCCATTCGTTGCGGTTAATACAATGGCTTTAACGAAAGCGGATGAAGAGTTTATCAAGCACTTGAATGAGATAATTCTCGCCAATCTACATAATCCGGATTTTGGCATGGATGATATCGCGGATATCCTAAATATGAGCCGTTCCAGTTTTTACCGGAAAATAAAGGGAATTCTGGATTTGAGCCCGAATGAATATCTGCGGCTAGAGCGTCTGAAACAGGCAGCTCAATTGCTTAAGGAAGGTGAGAACCGTATTAATGAGGTTTGCTACCGCGTTGGGTTTAATTCGCCATCTTATTTTGCTAAGTGCTTTTTGAAACAATTCGGGGTCTTGCCGAAAGATTTTGTAGGATAAACTTATGAATTAATTATAAAAAAAGAAGAATTATGACACGAGAGAAAGTAAAAGTAGGTCTTTTAGGAGTAGGTCTGGATACATACTGGAAGCAATTTGATGGGCTTCTTGTCCGTTTGTTGAGTTATCAGGACAGTATATCCTCCAAAATAGGTGCAATGGATGCCGAAGTTATAAATGTAGGAATGGTGGATACACCGGAGAAGGCGAGGCAGAGCGCAATGTTTTTGAAACAGGCGGATGTCGAGGTCGTATTTTTGTTTATTTCTACTTATGCTCTGTCCTCCACAATATTGCCGGTAGCACAGGTAGTTGGCAAACCTATTGTGATGCTGAATGTGCAGCCGACTTCGGCTATTGATTATGCTTTTGTAAATTCAATGTCTGACAGAGGGAAGATGACCGGTGAGTGGTTGGCGCATTGTCAGGCATGTTCTGTTCCGGAATTTGCGAGTGTGTTCAACCGAGCTGGCATTAAGTATGACATTGTCACCGGCTATCTATCTGACGAATCGGTTTGGGAGGAAGTGACCTCTTGGGTTGCTGCGTCTCGCGTAGTTTATGGATTGCGTAATAACAGACTGGGCATTTTAGGCCACTATTATTGTGGAATGCTTGACGTTTATACGGATGTGACGCGTCTGAGCGCAACTTTCGGCACTCATATAGAAATGTTGGAAATGTGTGAGTTGAAGGCTTTGAGAGACGAAGTGACTGATATGGAAATGAATGAGAAATTAAAAGAGTTTCATGAAAAGTTTGAAGTGTCTTCATTGTGTGAATCTATCGAACTGACGAGGGCGGCTAAGACTTCTGTTGCGTTGGATAAACTGGTAAAGTCCCATCGGTTGACTGCGATGGTGTATTATTATGAAGGATTTCAAGGGAACGATTATGAGAATATTGTGACTTCGGTTATAGCAGGCAATACGCTTTTAACCGGATACGGTATAGCCGTTGCCGGTGAGTGCGAGGTGAAAAATGCACAAGCGATGAAAATATTATCGTTGTTAGGTTCGGGAGGTTCCTTTTCGGAATTCTATGCTATGGATTTTGACGATGATGTCATATTGTTAGGACATGATGGTCCGGCTCATTTCGCTATTGCCGAAGGTCAGGTAAAGTTGGTTCCGCTTCCATTGTATCATGGGAAGCCGGGAAAGGGCTTATCTATACAGATGAGTGTGAAACAAGGAAAAGTAACTCTTTTATCTGTCTGTGAAGGAGTGGATGGATTTTTCTTACTGGCAACTGAAGGAGAAGCTGTTCCGGGAGAAACATTACACATTGGCAATACTAATAGTCGTTACCGTTTTCCTTGTGGAGCTCGTCATTTTATGGAGCAGTGGAGTAAGGCAGGACCTTCACACCATTGTGCTATCGGCGTAGGACATAAAGTAAAGGAGTTGAAAAAAATTGCTTTTATCTTAGGAATTCCTCTTGTGGTTATTCAATAAAAATGGGCGAATATTATATTCTCATGCAATGAATGTGGTTTTTGAGAGTTTGAGACGTTTCTTTTATTTATTGGGATATTTCTTTTATGACTGAATAGGCAGAGAACCTAAATTTGCCACATCCATTTAATGGAGTCTCAGAGTTAAGTTGATGCTATGAAAACATATTCCTTTTATAGTATTATGTGCTTTCTGAGAATAAGTCAAACCCTAATACTATTAAGTATGATGAAGAAAATCAGTTTATTATTATTGTTATTATTCAGTTTCACTGTGAGTAGTTATTCTCAGCTTGTTTTAGTAGATAAACAACAAGGGGAGGATGTCTTTCCTGTTGTCACTTCAGCCTCAAAATCGGTAGTATGCTATGACAGGTCGGATGAAGAATCGGTAAAGAAAACAGTGAAGCTGTTTGTAGAAGATGTTGAACGCGTTACAGGGAAACGGTTGGAATTAAAGGAGAAAATGCCTTCCGGCAAGGATGTCATACTTGTTGGGATGATAGGGAAAAATAAATATATCAATCAGTTGGTTGCCCAAGGTAAACTGGATATAAGCCCAATTAAAAATGGTTGGGAACAATATGTAATTACTATAATCAATAATCCGTTTGCCGGTGTCGGAAAAGCGTTGGTGATAGCAGGATGTGACCGTAGGGGAACTTCTTATGGTCTCTTCTCTGTTTCAGAAGCCATTGGAGTATCTCCGTGGTATTGGTGGGCGGATGCTCCGGTGGTTAAAAAGAAAGAACTGCGTTTGCAAGTAAATACTATTGCGTCGAAAGAGCCTTCGGTAAAATATAGAGGAATTTTTATTAATGATGAAGATTGGGGATTAAAACCTTGGGCTTCAAAAGTGTTTGAACCGGAAATCGGTGATATAGGTCCTAAAACGTATGCTAAGATCTGTGAGTTATTGCTTCGTCTGAAAGCAAATTACTTGTGTCCTGCAATGCACTCTTGCACAAAAGCCTTCAATCATTATCCTAAGAATAAGTTGGTTGCGGACAGTTTTGCAATTGTGATGGGGTCGGTACATTGCGAGCCTCTGTTATTTAACAATGCAAGTGAATGGGACAGAAGTACTATGGGCGAGTGGAATTACGTAAAGAACCGTGATGGCATTAATAAAGTATTGCGCAAACGCGTACAGGAGAATGGAAAGTTCGAGAATGTTTATACATTGGCAATGCGAGGCATTCATGATGCGGTAATGGCAGGGAATTTGTCGTTGGAAGAGCAGGCGCGCGTGCTTGAAAAGGCTTTTGACGACCAGCGGAATATTTTGGAAAGTGAAATCTCGAAACCGGCCAATCAGATACCTCAAGCGTTTACCCCTTATAAGGAGGTTCTGGAAACCTACGATCACGGAATGGTTTTGCCGGATGACGTGACTATTGTATGGTCTGAAGATGATTTCGGGTATATAAAAAGATTAAGTAACTCAGAAGAGCGTAAGCGTTCCGGTCGTTCCGGAGTCTATTATCATGTTTCTTATTGGGGACCTCCGAAGCATTATTTATGGATAGCAACTACTCCTCCTGCGCTGATGTATGAGGAACTGGAAAAGGCGTATCGTGCTACGGCCGACAGGCTGTGGGTGGTGAATGTCGGTGATATTAAGCCTGCGGAATACCACATCACTTTGTTTATGGATATGGCTTATGACATAGAGCGTTTTAATTTCAATAATATAAATACGCACAGTGTAGATTTTCTTTGTCGGATGTTTGGAGAGGAGTATAGAGAAGATTTGTCAGATATCCAACAGACCTATTTCCAATTGGCATTTGCCCGCAAACCGGAATATATGGAACGAAGCACAGATACTGAGTTTTCCATTCAGAACTATCGGGAAGCGGACAAGCGTTTGGCAGCTTATGAGCGTATATCAGCAAAGGCAGAGGCTATCTTGAATAAATTGGATAAAGAAGCCGTACCCGCATTTTTTCAGTTGGTATATTACAATGTGAAGGGAGCGGCATTAGTTAACCAAATGACTCTTAATGCCCAGAAAAATAGGCTATATGCTTCGCAAAAAAGATCTGCGGCTAATTTACTGCGGAGTCGGGTGAAAGCCTATGGCGATAGCCTGGAGATTATAACGAAGCGATATAACTCCCTGTTGAATGGCAAATGGCAGGGAATGATGTCCTTGATTCATGGTGGAGCGCGTTCCTTTGAGCGTGCGCGGACTGATTCCGTTTCATTGAGTCCGGTACCGACTTTGGGAGTCTCCTGTGAAGCTGCGGACAATATGAAAGGAGTCTCCAATGTGCATGTGATACCATGCTTTAATAAATATCTACCCCAATCTTATTATGTGGATGTATTTAATAGCGGCATGGGAAAATTGAAGTGGAAAGCTGTTCCTTCTGACCCATGGATATTGGTTAATAAAAAGAGCGGGGCGACATATTCAGAGGAGCGTATCAATGTATCTGTAGATTGGAGCAAAGTTCCTGTTGGAGAGTCTGTTTCAGGATCTATTGATATTTCTTCAGGGAGTGGTGAGAAGCAGACAGTGTTTGTATCAGTCTTTAATCCGGAAACTCCTTCGGTGGAAGAGTTGAAAGGACTATATGTGGAAAATAATGGTTATGTTTCTATTGACGCTACAGGTTTCCACCGGAAGCGTGAGGATGCGAATATAAAATTTGACGTGGTCGAAGGATTGGGATTTGATAATAAAGTGATGCGTTTAGGAGATGCATTTGCAAAGACGCCCTATCTGGATGGGCTGATACTGACTTCTAACTATGTAGCTCCGGTGCGTGGCGATAAATATCCGGTTTTGGAGTATGATTTCTATTCTTTTCAGACGGGGCCGGTAGATGTTTATACCTATATGATGCCTATCTTCCCGTTAGATAATGAGCATGGTTCGCGCTATGGAGTGATGGTAGATAACAGTCCGGTATATTTGCCGGAAGCGGGGGCGACATATTATAGTACTCCGTGGATTCAGAGTGTGTTGAGAAATTGTAGAATCAATAAGACCACCCATTTCATTAATAAGCCGGGAAAGCACACCGTAAAAATCTATTGTGCCCATCCGGGAATGATGCTGCAAAAGATAGTTGTGGATTTCGGAGGCTTGAAACGTTCCTATATGGGACCGGAAACAACAAGAATAAATTGAAAGGAATATGACGAAATTAAAAGTGATTTTAATCCTGGTGGCATGTCTGTCAGGTGTATCAACAGTTTGGGCTCAAGTTTCATTGACGAAAGGTGGAAGTGGAGCTGATGAATTTGAATTGGTAAAGTCGGGGAAGGCAGCCAAGCTTTATTACGATGTCCGGGATTTTGAAGTAATAAAGAAATCGGCCCATCTATTTAGTAATGACGTACGGTTGGTGACTGACCGCGAAATAGCAGTTAGCGAGGCTGTGGAAGAGATGTCTTCGAATTGTATAATTGTGGGTACATTGGGGCATAATGAGATGATAGCCAAGCTTATTCTCAAAAAGAAACTAGATGTAAGCACTTTGAAAGACAAATGGGAGAGCTTCCATATAGAAGTGGTCCGTAACCCTTTCCCCGGAGTAAAGAAAGCATTGGTTGTGGTTGGAAGCGATCGCAGGGGGACGGCCTATGGCTTATTCTCAATCTCAGAGTCGATAGGCGTTTCTCCGTGGTACTGGTGGGCGGAAGCTCCCGTAGCGAAACGGAAAGAATTGTGTCTTAAAGTTCAAAAGATGACTTCCGAAGAACCCACAGTAAAATACCGTGGCATATTTATAAATGATGAGGATTGGGGATTGCTTCGATGGGCTAAAACAAATTTCGAAAAAGAGCGTGGTAATATTGGTCCTAAAACTTATGCCAAAGTTTGTGAACTCCTTTTGCGGTTGAAAGCGAACTATCTCTGTCCTGCAATGCATGAAGCCTCCACAGCTTTCAATAAGATTCCTGAAAATAAATTGGTAGCAGATAGCTTTGCCATTGTGATGGGGTCTGTGCACTGTGAACCGTTATTGTTCAACAATGCCAGTGAGTGGGATAAGAAAACCATGGGAGACTGGGACTATGTGAATAACAAAGAAATGCTTGACAGGGTTTTGAGGCAAAGGGTCGTAGATAATTCTCCTTATGAGAATGTGTATACACTGGCCTTACGTGGTCTGCATGATAAGGCTATGGGCGGAAGCAGTGACATGAAGGAGCGTGTCAAACTTCTGGGCGATGCGTTGAATGCTCAACGGCAATTGCTGGTTGATGTGATAAAGAAGCCAGCCAATGAAATCCCGCAAGCCTTTACTCCTTATAAAGAGGTGTTGGATGTATACAATGCCGGGCTTGAGTTGCCGGATGATGTTACGATTATTTGGCCTGATGACAATTACGGTTATATGAAACGCCTGAGCAGTCCGCGTGAACAGAAACGCTCCGGTCGTGCAGGTGTCTATTACCATGTTTCATATCTGGGAAAGCCGCATGACTACTTATGGATGAGTACCATATCCCCTGCATTGATGTATGAGGAGCTTCGTAAAGCGTACGACGCGACAGCAGACCGCGTATGGCTTTTGAATGTAGGTGATATAAAGTCTTGTGAGTTCTCAATGAATCTGTTTTTGTCCATGGCTTACGATATTAATGCGTTCGGTTATCATAATATCTCCACCTGTCAGGCCCGTTGGCTGGCCGACATGTTCGGACAGGAGTATTATGAAGATTTTCGGGATATAACCACCACATTCTACCACCAATCCTTTTCCCGTAAGCCCGAACTCATGGGGTGGGGATATCAGTGGTCAACCAATAAGCATGGCAAGGAGCGAAATACTGATACCGATTTCTCGTTCACGAACTATCGTGAGGCAGATACCCGTTTGGCGGAATATGACCGCATCGGAACAAAAGTGGATTCCATTTTGCAACAATTGCCGGAAAGTGAGAAAGCCGGGTTCTATCAACTCCTGTATTATCCGGTGAAAGGTTGTGAATACTTAAACAAAATGGTGCTTTACGGACAGAAAAATCGCTGGTACGCATTGCAGGGAAGGGCAGCTACGGATAGTATAGCTAAAGAGGCGAAAGCCTGTTATGATAGTTTGCAAATAATAACCCAAGGATACAATTCGCTGTTGAACGGGAAGTGGAATCCGGTAATGACGACACGCCAGGGTTTTGCGGCTTCCTATTTTGAACTCCCGAAACTGTTGGATGTTAGTTTGCCTGCAGCTGCGTCTCTGGGAGTGTTGACTGAGGGAGAGGATGTGCTTCGGGGAAAGAGCAGTATTCGCACTTTACCTGCTTTCAATACATATTTCCGTCAATCTTATTATTTTGACTTATTCAATAAAGGCCTTGCCCCGTTGGAGTGGAACCTCGAAGTTTCTGACGATTGGATTATTGTTGATAGAAAAGAAGGTGTAACAAAGCAGGAAGAACGTATTTGGGTGTCTGTTGACTGGAGTCGGGTACCTGTAGGAGAACGCGTGTCAGGAGTGATTGATGTGATGGCCGGAAATGCCGGAAAAGATAAAATATATGTTTCGGTCTTCAATCCATCTTCTCCCTCTTTGCAAGAACTGGATACCTTGTTCGTAGAACATAATGGATATGTTTCCATTAATGCGGCTGATTATCACCGGAAAGTTGAAAATGAGGATATTAAGATTAAACTGATTCCGAACTTAGGCTTTGAAGATGCTTCAGTGCAACTGGGTAATCCCATAGCGCCGGTACAGAGAACGGGCAACAGTACCGTGCCGCGTGTTGAATATGATTTTTATGCTTTCGGGCAAGGTTCTGTAGATGTATATACGTATGTGCTACCTACATTTACTTTGAGCACCGATAAGGATTATGCAGGTCATGAGGCTACAAATATTGAAACAAAGTATGGAGTCTGCATTGACGATGGTCCGGTGATGAATCCTTCCACCTCTTCTTTTGAATATGCCCAAATATGGTATGAGAGCGTGTTGAAGAATTGTCGAATAAATAAAACGACATTGCATATTAACGAGCCGGGTAAACATACTGTGAAGGTGTTGTGTGGAGATCCGGGCACCGTTCTACAGAAAGTTGTATTAGATTTTGGGGGTATGCAGCGTTCATACCTTGGTCCCAGACCAACTAAAACAAAATAGTGCATATCAAATCAGTTACAAGCTACGGGCTACAAGTGCCTTTCGAAATATAGCGCAGCTACTTATAGCCCGTAGCTTCATTCCTTTCCGATGTGAACATCTTCCTTTACCTTATAAGTACATGGTTGTTTCCTCTCGTGAAAATTCTGTTTACCCCAAATGGTCACTTCCTTTACCTCAAATGATCACTTCATTTACATGCCGAGGTAAAGGTCGTTACAATAAGGGGTAAAGGTCGTTACAATAAAGGGTAAAGGCCGTTACATCCTGCGGTAAATGCTTTTACATTATAAGGTAAATAGTATGTAAATACTATCTTCTGATAATCAGTTGGTTATTTAAATGTCTTAGCAAGGATGGTTCGCTGCTTTTCAATTTTGGAGGTGGTAGATGAAACGGCAGAGTACCGTTTCATTTATCACCTCTCGTCGGAATTGAGTATTAGGATTTGCAATCATCCTGAAAACGCATGCGCTTCTATTTTTGCCTCCTGTCCGAATCTTTAAAACTACGCCATTTGTGTCATTACGCTTGAAAAATTACCTGTATAGGACGGATATCTCACTCTGAACAGATTTTAGTATATATAATGGTCGATTGAGACGCTTTTTCTATTTAATGGGACACTTGTTACATCTGCCAAATGTGCATTTCGTTACCTTTGTATCAGGATATCACTCCGAAATTATTGGAGTAAGTCTTAAGAATAAGATAATATAACTGGATTTGGTAATTATATAGTAATTTGTTAATTTTATTTTAAAAAGCTATGGTAAACAGAAAAAAAGTAGTAGTACTTGTTGGCCGGTTTTGGTCATGTTTGTTTTTCCTATGTGCAATTTCGGCTTATGCTCATGGGCAAATTGCGAAGAATGTTTCCGGTGTAATAAAAGATGCTGCCGGTGAACCAATTATTGGTGTGAATGTAGTGCTCAAAGGCGACGCTACTGTTGGTACTATCTCTGATATAGATGGTAATTACTCTCTTAAAATACCTGATAAGAAAGGAATCCTTGTCTTTTCATTTATTGGGTATAAAACGTTAGAAAAAGCAGTACCCTCCGGTATCGCTAAATTAGATGTTATTTTGGAAGAAGATACGGAGCTGCTGGAAGAGGTTGTTGTGGTCGGATATGGCACGATGAAGAAAAAAGATGTTACGGGTTCCGTTTCTCATATTGGTAAAGAAATAATGGAAACTAAAGTGGCTACCAATGCAGTTGACTTCCTGAAGGGTAACATTGCTGGTGTTAATATCAGTGTAGATAATAATGCATCAGGTGGAGGATCTATCCAAGTGCGCGGTCCTGCTTCCTTGACGGCTTCAACTTCGCCTTTGATAGTTTTGGATGGAAACATCTATTATGGTAATATCAGTGATATCAATCCGAACGACATTGAAAGTATGGATGTACTGAAAGATGCAAGTTCAACGGCTGTCTATGGCTCTAAGGGATCTGCAGGTGTAGTGATGATTACTACAAAAAGAGGAACTTCGGAGAAACCGGTTATCAATTTGAGCGCTAAGGTCGGTATTGCGACTTTACTGGATATTCCTGATCTTCCCACCCCTCAGCAGTACATACAAAGGCGCGCTGATTACTGGAAAACCATTGACTATTTTAAACCTTCTGCCGATCAGAAAGGACTTGGATATTATGATGACCCGAGTAATCTTCCGGATGGAGTGACTCAGGAACAATGGGCTGCTTATGACCCGTCCTTTTCAGGCGATTACGTTGAAACTTGGTTAACCCGTCTTCAATTGGCAAATATTGAAATTCAGAATTATAAGGTAGGAAAAACTGTTGACTGGAGAGATCACGTCTATCGTTCGGGATTCCGTCAAGATTATAATTTGTCTGCTTCGGGAAAATCGTCTCGGACTAATTATTACACTTCGCTGGGATATACTAATAATGAAGGATATAAGGTGGGAGATAGTTTCCGTACAGTTAGAGCCAGAGTGAATTTGGATACTGAAATAACTAAATGGTTAAAAGTAGGTATTAATGCACAGTTTGCAGATAGAGGTAATAAAGATGTTGTGGCTGATACGGGCAATGCTGATGTAATGAGTCCTTATGGTACGATGTATGAGGAGGATGGTAGTTTGAAGATATATCCGACTGATGATGCCCGAATTGTTAATCCGTTATTGTCCAATCAGGTAGATCAAAAGTTTTATAAGACTCAAACTCTGACGTCTACAATTTACGGTAAGCTGACTCTTCCTTATGGACTGAGTTTTCAGACAAATTTTAATACTCGCTATGGTTGGAGAAAGCAGTATTATTATAAACCTGACATTAAACCTGGTATTGTAGAAGGAGGTGAAGCGAGTCGCGATGAATACTCTGATTATGAGTGGGTGATTGACAATATGTTAAAATGGAATTATACCCTTGCAAAGATCCATAATCTAGATGTCACTCTTTTATATAGTGCGGAGAAGTATCAATTCTGGAATACGATTGCCAGCAATGAGGGTTTTATCCCGAGTGGGGTTTTAGGATTTCATAATATGAATGCCGGGATTAATCCTGTTACGTCTTCGAATGATGAAGTGCAAACAGGCAATGCTTTGTTGGCGCGTTTGAACTATTCGTTGATGGACCGCTATTTGTTGACCGCATCTGTCCGTCGAGACGGCTTCTCTGCCTTTGGTTTGGAAAACCCTTATGGAACTTATCCGGCTTTTGCATTGGGATGGCGTATGTCTGAAGAGAACTTTATTCAGAAACTGGGATTTGTGGACAATCTGAAATTACGTTTTTCTTGGGGAGAAAATGGTAATCGGGACATCGGTCGTTATGCTGCTCTGTCACGTCTGAAAGTGACAGACGCTATCATTGGAGGAGAAAATATAAAAGGTGTATATACTAACAATTTAGCTAATAGTAAGTTGAAATGGGAAAGGACCAGAGCCATGAATCTGGGATTGGACTTTGGATTGTTGGGTAACCGCTTATCCGGTGTATTGGATATGTATTATAATAAAACGACTGATTTGATTGTTAACCGTTCATTGCCAACGATAACTGGTTTTGGTAGTGTTATCGCTAATCTTGGGCAGGTTGATAATAAGGGTTTGGAACTGACACTCACCAGTGTTAATGTTAGTATTCCCAAGAAAGTGCATTGGTCAACTACGTTTATATACTCTACTAATAAGAATACGATTAAACATTTGTATGGGAAAATGGTAGATGTGAAAGACGCGGAAGGCAATGTGATTGGCGAGCGTGAAGATGATGACGTACAGAATGGCTGGTATATAGGTCATGGCATTAAAGATATTTATTACTATAAGTGGACAGGGGTTTGGCAGCTTGGCGAAGAAGAGGAGGCTAAAAAATACGGAAAGCAACCGGGTGATCCTAAACTTCTCGATGTTGATCAGAATGGTAAGATTACGGAGGATGATAAAGTGTGGTTAGGTTCACGGACTCCTCGTTATCGTATGTCGTTACGCAGTGATTTGAATCTATTCGATTGTTTGGACTTTTCTTTTGTTCTTCGTGGAGAATTTAATTTTTTGGGTGAGGACAACTTGAGAAGAAATGAGGATAATCGTTTCTTTGATCGTTCTAACTCTATCATGACTGAATATTGGACACCTTGGAGTCCCAACAATGAGTATGCACGTTTGGGAGCTAATTGTGGTAATCCTTCCGTCTTGATATTTAAGAAGCGGGATTTCGTTCGTATGCAAAACATTTCACTTGCATATACATTCCCTAAAACCTTCTTAAAGAAGTTTGCAATTGAAAATTTGAAAGTCAGCTTAAATGTAGATAATGCGTTCGTTTTGACAAAGTGGAACTATTATGATCCTGAGAATATGGGTACTTGTCCACGTATCTGGACTTTGGGAGTGAATGTGACTTTATAATAAATTTGTAATAAAATGAGAATAATAAAGAGAACTGTTAGATTTATTACTACCATTTTGTTGGTAATAAGTACATCGTCTTGCGTTGATCTTACTCCGGAACCTTTATCATTTTATGCTCCGGAGAATACATTTATGGATAAAGAGGGATTGGATGCTTTACTTGTTACATCGCGCAAACAGATTAAATGGGAATGGTTTGGTGATGCTTTTAACGCTGGCTATTGTGAAACTCCGATTGTTTATGAATATGCTTTTTCCGATTTATCTGTTATAGGTTCTCCGCCTGTAAAGGAGATACATGATTTAAAAACTCAGTTGACTCCAACAACGAATGCAGCATTGCATCTTCGTTACTGGGATTTAGCATGGAATGGGATAAAGTATGCTAATTGTGTAATCACTCGTGTCCCTAAATCAAACATCACAAGCGAAGAGGATAAAAATCAACTTCTTGCTGAAGGTTACTTCCATAGAGCATACTGGTATTATTTGTTGGTTCATCAGTGGGGGGATGTACCTCTTATATTGGAGGAGATATCAGAGCCCAAGCTTGATTTCTACTCAACTCCGAGGATGAAAATTCTGCAACAGATGAAACTTGATATGGAATTTGCAGTAAAGTGGCTTCCAAAAGAAGTTAAACCAGGATGTGTGAGTAGAGCGGCAGGTGAACATTTGCTCACAAAAATATATTTATCAACGGGAGATTTTGAAGATGCCGTTGAATCTGCCACTCGTTGCATAAAGGAGAATGGATTACATTTAATGACAGGACGTTTTGGTATTAATGCGGCTAACCCTGAGTTAGATGTGATAAATGATTTGTTTAATGAAGAGAATATAAGTTCCAGCGAAAATAAAGAAGCTATATTCGTAGTTCAGGAACGTTTCGGAGTAGAGGGTAACGTTGCACCTAAGGGCTCTAACAGGATGCGTAATTTTGTGCCTTATTGGTGCAATGGGGCTGATGTTAAGACTCCGGACGGGAAGAACGGGACGACATATGATGCAGGACCTTATGATGGATATTCTTTACTCGATACTTTAGGGCGGGGAATTGCGAAGATACGTCCTACAAATTATGGACAGTATGAGATATGGAATAATTGTAAGCAGGATATGAGACATAATCGTAATAACTGGTATGATATTTCTCGTTTGTGGTATAATCGGCCTCCATCTAAAGGGGGAAGTGCTGAATGGTTTGGAAAGCAAGTGCAAAGAGAATTTGTCAAGGATACGATGCGTTGCTATTTTTCTTTTCCTATTAATAAGGTCTTGATTTATAAGGATGATCTTGATAAAGGAAAAACTCCTACGGGTGGTTTTACTGATCAATATGTATTTCGGTTGGCTGAGACATATTTAATGCGGGCAGAAGCTTATTATTGGTTAGGTAATATTTCCGAAGCAAAGAATAATGTAAATGAAATACGTAGACGAGCTAATGCCCCTGAATTGTCATCAATCTCATTAGATGATATTTTGGATGAACGGGCAAGAGAGTTATATCTTGAGGAGCATAGAAAGGTGGAGTTGACGCGGATTGCTTTCTTAAAGGCGCAGATGGGGCTTGAAGGTTATTCTTTGAATAACTTCTCGAATAAGAACTGGTATTTCGATAGGATTATGAAAAAAAATAATTTTTATGCAACCCAATATTTTTATTCAAGTAATCCATATGTAATGGAACCATACCATGTCTTGTGGCCAGTACCTTTGACTGCAATAACTTCAAATACTCAAGGGCGAATTAATCAGAATATTGGCTATTTTGGAGCTGAGGATAATATCCCTGTTGAATAGTTAAACAGATAGGCTTATGCGAAAAAAATATTTATTGTTATATACTTGTTTGTTAGTTACTGGCTTACACATCAATGCTCAATGCAAGCAGAGGAAAAGGCCTAATGTTCTTTTTATCTGTATTGATGATTTGCGCCGTGAATTAGGGGTATATGGTTCGGAAGTTATAACTCCTAATATCGATGGATTAGCAGCAGAAGGAAGTTTGTTTCTTCATCATTATGCTCAGGTTCCTACGAGTGGTGCATCCAGAGCATGCATGCTCACAGGATGCTTGCCTAAGAACAAAAATGATTTATCAAATGAAGCTTGCAAAATTAGGCTTTCGAGTAAAGCGGAAGGAGATGAACCGGAAACTTTATTTCATCAATTAAAAAGAAACGGTTATTACACAGTTGGCATTGGTAAAATCAGTCACTATGCTGATGGCTATCTTTATGGATACTCAAAACCGGTGAGTCGGAAACTGGAATTACCTTATAGCTGGAATGAAATGCTCTTTGATGCGGGAAAATGGGGGACAGGCTGGAATGCTTTTTTTGGTTATTCGGATGGCTCTAATCGTCAAAGCCGGAGTAAGGAAGTCAAACCCTATGAATGTGCAGATGTGCCAGACGACGGATACCCTGATGGATTGACAGCTAATTTGGCTGTTAGTAAGCTTAAGGAGCTTTTGAATAAGGAACAACCTTTTTGTTTGGCAGTAGGCTTTTTTAAGCCTCATCTTCCTTTCGCGGCTCCTCAAAAGTACTGGGATATGTACGATGAAAAGAAACTTCTATTATCGCCAATTCCTGATTTGCCGAATGGCTGCTCTAAACTGGGATTTCACAATAGTGATGAGTTTAATGGATATTTACTGGGTGAAGAAAAGGCATCATTAAATAAAAAAGTATCAGATGCATATGCTCGTAAATTGCGTCATGCTTATTATGCATGTATCAGTTATGTTGATGCTCAAGTTGGGAAATTATTAGATGTGCTTAGAGATACGGGAGAGTTTGATAATACCATCATTGTGTTATGGGGTGATCATGGCTGGCATTTAGGTGATCATAGAATCTGGGGAAAGCATACTTTATATGAAACCGCTCTTAGTAGTGCTCTTATTATAAAAGCGCCTATGATGAAAAAAGGTGTCAAAAATAAAAGAATTGTGAACTCAGTTGATATTTATCCTACCTTGATGGACTTGTGTGGGGTACAATGCCCCAAGAGGTTAGATGGGAACAGCCTGATAGAGCTACTTAATGACCCTAAAGATGTGGATTGGAAAGATATCTCTTATAGTTATTTTAATAATGCAGTTTCCGTTAGGGTACCTAAATATCGTTTAATACAATATTGGCATGATAATGACAGTGTATTAGAGCTTTATCAGTATAACAAAGATACTTTTGAAAGAAAGGATATAAGTAAGAATAAAAGTAAAATTGTAAAGTCTCTATTGCCGATATTGAAAGAAGGATGTATAAATACTGCCTTCTAAGTGTAAAAATATATATTTAGAACAGTATATGCTGGTTGAAAATATTGTATATGAATTATGAAATAGTTATTGATATGAGAAAGATAAAAAAAATGGCTCGGTATATTCCGGTCTTTTTGCTGACAGGCTTGATGTCGTGTGTTGATCTTGACCCGGAACCTTTGTCCTTTTTTGCTCCAGAGAATACTTTTATGGATAAAGAAGGTTTGGACGCTTTACTTATTACATCTCGAAAACAAATTAAGTGGGAGTGGTTTGGTGATGCTTTCAATTCCGGATATTGCGAAACGCCGCTTGTCTACGAATATGCCTGGTCCGACCTTTCAGTGATAGGAGCACCTGAGGTAAAGGAAGTACATAACCTGGAAACCCAACTGACGCCAAACACCAATATGGCTTTGCATCTTCGGTATTGGGATTTGGCATGGAATGGGATAAAGTATGCCAATACTGTCATTAGTCGTGTTCCGAAGTCTAGTATAACTAGCGAGGAAGATAAGAACCAGCTTTTGGCTGAAGGATATTTCCACAGAGCCTATTGGTACTACTTATTGGTTCATCAGTGGGGAGATGTACCTTTGATATTGGAGGAAGTTACCGAGCCTAAACTTGATTTTAATTCAGATTCGCGGATGAGTATCCTGCAACAGTTGAAGAGTGATATGGAATTCGCAGTGAAATGGTTGCCTGTCAATGTGGAGCGCGGATGTGTAAACAGGGCTGCCGGAGAACACTTGTTGGCAAAGATTTATTTGTCTACCGGTGACTTCCAGCTGGCTGTAGAAGCGACGACGCGATGCATCAATGATTATGGGCTGCATCTGATGCGTGAACGTTTCGGAGTAAATGTATCTAATCCGAAACTGGATGTTTTTAATGATTTGTTTCAGGAGGACAATATCAGTGCGACAGAAAACAAGGAAGCCATTTTTGTAGTTCAGGAAAGGTATGGAATAGAAGGAAATGTGGCGCCTAAAGGCTCGAACCGTATGCGCAATTTTGTACCTTATTGGAGCAATGGCGCTGCTGTAAAGACACCTGATGGGAAAAACGGAACAACTTATGATGCAGCACCTTATGATGGATACGAACTAGTGGAAGAATTGGGGAGAGGCATTGCTAAAATCCGTCCGACCAATTATGGACAGTATGCACTTTGGAAAAATTGTGGTGATGATTTGCGTCATAATGAAAACAATTGGTATGATATTTCCCGGCTCACTTACAATCGTCCGGCTTCTAAGGGAGGGAGTGCAGCCTATTTTGGAAAGCCCGTTGAACGTAAATTTGTTTCAGATACAATGCGTTGCTATTTCTCTTTCCCGACAGTCAAAGTGCTTATTTATAAGGATGACCTGAATAAAGGGAAGGCTCCGGCCGGTGGATTTACCGACCAATACGTATTCCGCCTGGCGGAAACTTATCTGATGAGGGCTGAGGCTAACTATTGGTTGGGCAATATCCCGGCTGCGACAAGTGACGTTAACGAGATACGCAAGCGTGCCAAGGCACCGGAACTTTCTACCGTATCATTGGATGATATTCTGGATGAAAGGGGAAGAGAGCTTTATATAGAAGAACATCGCAAAGTGGAACTGACCCGTATCGCTTTCTTAAAGGCACAATTGGGTAAGGATGGATATTCTCTTCAAAATTTTTCAGAGAAAAACTGGTATTATGATCGTGTGATGGAGAAAAACAATTTCTTTGCATCCCAGTACTTCTATTCTACCAATGCCTTTATCATGAAACCCTACCATGTTTTATGGCCGGTGCCTCTGACAGCTATAACTTCAAACACCCAAGGACGGATTAACCAGAATATCGGTTATTTTGGAGCTGAAGATAATGTACCGGTGGAATAAGTCTGAATAACAATCAAAACAATTAAATAGTAAAAACGATGAATGCAAAAATGAGAAATCGCGTAGGTAAACTTATTATATGTCTTTTATTAATAGGTTTGATGCCTGCTTATGCACAGAAAAAGGGGAAAGAAAAAGTCTATCGTCTCCCTGATGACTTGGAAACGCTTGCCGGAGATCCGGACTTGCTGAAAAAGCCGGAGGGTCTGACTGTTGCCGCTTATGCTTTTCCGAATTATCATCCTTCGGCCTTGCATAATAAACTCTATGCACAAGGGTGGACGGAGTACAATCTGATCAGAAGTGCACGTCCCTGGTTTGATGGTCACCAACAGCCGCGCACTCCTTTGTTGGGCGAATTGGATGAAAGTAAACCTTCCACATGGGAAGTCTACAATAAGCTTTGTAAGCAAAGCGGTATTGATGTGCTTATTTGGGACTGGTACTGGTATGATGGCAAGCCTTGCCTTCATGAGGCTTTGGAGAATGGCTTCTTGGAATCTGACAATGTGAACGATGTGAGATTTGCCTGCATGTGGACCAACCATCCCTGGTATGTATTATATCCGACGAAGAGAACCGATGGAAGTAATGCCTATCCTCCAAGTTATGATGCGCCCGACTTCTCAAAGGAAGAGTGCTGGAAGAGTCTCTCATACATGATTTCCAGATATTGCCATCTTGAAAACTATTGGAAAATTGACGGTAAGCCGGTTATATGTATTTGGGATGCCCGCCGTTTGGAATCTAAACTAGGCATTGCGGGAGTAAAGCAATTGTTTGCGGAACTGACCGAATATGCGAAGAAGTTAGGGCATAAAGGCCTTCATTTCCACGTCACGGGTTTCAGTAGTGAAAACATGAAGGAAGAGGGATACAGCACAGTCGGTTCGTATAATCCGATGGACTGGATTGCCGGACGTTTCCAGCCGAAAGAAATCGAATTGCCTGATTACGGAACAGTGGCTGCAGATGTTGCATTCAAACTTTGGGACGAGCATCATGCCCAGTTTGACATTCCTTATATTCCTGCTTTGGCGCCGGGATGGGATTCTACTCCGCGTTACATCGCCCCGCAAAGTCGTCCGGAGAAACCGAATCGCAGCCAATGGCCGGCATGCACTATCTTTAAGAATGAGAATCCGGCTTCGTTTAAAGCTTTTGTCCAATCTTCGTTTGTATATCTGAATAAACATCCTGAAGTTCCCCGTATTCTCACTATTGCCTGTTTCAACGAGTGGTCCGAAGGCCATTATCTGCTGCCTGACAACCGTTTTGGATATGGCATGCTTGATGCGTTGGGAGAAGCGTTGGGTAAAGGAAGTAATCATCAAAAACATGGAAAATAGGTCTATGAGAAGATTATTTCTGGTATTGGCATTTCCTGCCATAAGCGTATTGCTTATGGCAGGAAATCCGGTCAAAAGCTACAAGAATCCGGTAGTAGATTATAGTCTTCCGGATCCTACAGTAATTAAGGGGGATGATGGATATTTTTATTTATATGCTACTGAGGATATTCGTAATATGCCTATTCATCGTTCAAAAGATCTGATAAACTGGGAATCTGTCGGTACGGTTTTCACCAAAGAAACGCGTCCTACTTTTGAACCTAAAGGCGGACTATGGGCTCCGGATATCAATAAAATAGGCAATAGATATGTACTCTATTACTCGATGTCCCGTTGGGGAGGAGAATGGACTTGTGGCATTGGAGTGGCTATCGCGGAAAAGCCGGAAGGTCCTTTTATTGATCACGGAATGATGTTCCGTAGTAGTGATATTGGCGTACAAAATTCTATCGATCCTTTTTATATTGAAGAAAATGGGAAGAAATATTTGTTTTGGGGAAGTTTCCGGGGAATTTACGGGATAGAATTGAGTCAGGATGGACTTGCCGTAGCCTCGGGAGCGGTAAAGAAACAAATAGCCGGAACAGCGTATGAAGGAACCTATATTCATAAAAGAAACGGCTATTATTATCTGTTCGCTTCTACCGGCACATGCTGTGAAGGGCTGAAGAGCACATACCAGACGGTCGTAGGACGTTCCGATAACCTATGGGGACCTTATGTGGATAAGAAGGGTAACCCAATGCTCGAAAATAATCATGAAATATTGATTCATAAAAACAAGGATTTTGTGGGTACAGGACATAATGCGGAACTTGTAGCGGACAAAAACGGTGATGACTGGGTTTTGTATCATGGAGTCTGCGTTGCCAATCCTTCCGGTAGGGTTTTATTGCTGGACAAGGTGATTTGGAAAGAAGGCTGGCCAACAGTCAAGGGGAATTCAGCTTCCAAAAAGGCAAAGAAACCTTTATTTTAAAGAACTTGAATAATGGAGACCTGTAATCGATTTATAAAAAGATTGACGCTCCTGTTGGCGGGATGGGGTGCGGGAGGTGCATTTGCATTCTCTCAATCCCTTCCAGTACCGGTTCCTGAAGAAACTGTTTATTTCCCATTGAAAGATATTCGTTTGCTTGATAGTCCTTTTTTAGATCTTCAACAAAAGGGGAAAGAGTATCTTCTTTGGTTAAATCCTGATTCTCTGCTTCATTTTTATCGGATTGAAGCGGGATTGCCGCCAAAAGCCGGGGCGTATGCCGGCTGGGAGTCGCAAGATGTGTGGGGAGCGGGACCTCTCAGAGGAGGATTCTTGGGCTTTTATCTCTCGTCGGCATCGATGATGTGGCAAGCTACGGGCGATAAAGAGTTGCTGAGAAGGTTGAAGTATGTGGTAAAAGAGTTGGCGCGTTGCCAGAAGACGGGGAAAGACGGTTTTATCTTAGGAATTAAGGATGGACGGAAATTGTTCCGTGAAGTGGCTTCCGGGAGGATACAAACTAACAATCCGACTGTTAATGGCGCTTGGGCACCGGTTTATCTGATAAATAAGATGATGCTTGGTCTTTCTGCGGCTTATACTCAGTGTGGCAGTAAGGAAGCGCTGTCCGTGCTGATTCGCTTGGCAGACTGGTTTGGGTTTCAGGTATTGGACAAATTAACTGATGAACAGGTACAACGACTATTGGTCTGCGAACATGGTTCTATTAACGAATCATTTACAGATGTCTACGCATTAACGGGTGAAAAACGTTTTCTCGACTGGGCGGGCAGACTGCATGACAAAGCGATGTGGATGCCTTTGTCGCAAGGAAAGGACATCCTTTTCGGATGGCATGCGAATACTCAGATTCCTAAATTTACCGGATTCCAAAAATACTATTTGTATACGGGAGACGAACGCTTCTTGACTGCCGCAATGAACTTTTGGAATATCGTGGTTCATAATCATACCTGGGTGATAGGGGGAAATAGTGTAGGAGAACATTTCTTTCCGGAAGAGGAGTTTGAGAAGAAGATGTTACTTCTTAGCGGACCTGAAACGTGCAATTCCGTCAATATGTTACGTTTGACAGAAAGCCTTTTCAGTCTTCGCCCGGACGCTGAGAAATCTGCTTATTATGAACGGGTGCTCTTTAACCATATTCTATCTGCATACGATCCTGAAAAAGGTATGTGTTGTTACTTCACCCCGATGCGTCCGGGACATTATCGGATATACGCTTCCAGAGACAGCTCGTTCTGGTGTTGTGGACACACGGGACTGGAAAGTCCCGCTAAATTGGGGAAGTTTATTTATAGCCATGATAGCGACGGAGTTAGAGTCAATTTGTTTATTCCATCGGTTCTTTCATGGAAAGATAAAGGAGTTGAGCTGACGCAACATTGTAATCTTCTTGAAACTGACGAAGTGGAGTTTAGATTAAAGGCAAGGGGGGAGCAACGTTTCGTGCTCCGTATTCGGAAACCTGAGTGGATGAAGAATCCGACTTTCATTATCAATGGTAAAGAAGAATTAGTTACGGATAGTTCCGGTTATTGCCTGTTTGACAGAGTATGCGCACATGATAATAAAATTGTTTTGAAGTATTCTATGAAGCCCTATGTTGAGAGATTGAAAAAGTCAGATAAATATGTGGCACTATTATATGGTCCTTATGTCTTGGCCGGACGTTTTGGGAAGAAAAATCTGCCCGATAGTTTTTGGAGTACAATGAACAATACGGCAAGAAGGGAATTGGACTTGAAAGAGGTACCGTCTTTGGCATGCGTTGCGGACGCGGTTGCAGATAATTTAAAGGTTATAAGCCGAAACCCGCTGCGTTTTTCTCTGCCAATGAACGGAACTAAGGAGATAACGATTGAACCTTTTTATAAGATTCATTTTGAACGATACATTATTTATTGGTTGACAGAACGTTGAAACGTTCTAAATTATAATAAAAAGAAAACTGAATATGAGGTTAAAAAGATTGTTTTTAGGGATAATGCTTTCTGCGGG
>ERZ837910.2569-NODE-2569-length-21900-cov-12.643992_pt1 | contig 21900 bp, 15 predicted proteins | sample MGYA00519940_ERZ837910 | MGnify/ENA primary metagenome ERZ837910 (study PRJEB31850, sample SAMEA3708825) | human gut metagenome | biome: human gut; feature: human-associated habitat; material: faeces | place: China | collected 2014 ... | reverse complement strand
CCAGCTTGACGGTGGTGGAGCCGGAGTCGATGCCGATATGCACCGGGCCGCACTGGGCGCTGAAAGGCACATGAGGCACGCTGTGGGACATGTGCCGGGCATGGAATTCCTCGTACTCCTGCTTGTTGGCAAAGAGCGGAGGCTCACTGGCATAAGTAGCGGTGGCGGCGTACTGGTCCAGCGCGTCGGCCACTGCGGAGAGTTCGAACTCCTTATCCGCATAGAGGGCGGCACCCAGTGCCACATAGAGCAGGCTGTTCTCGGGGCAGGTTCCGGTGACCCCCAGCGCCTCATCAAAGCTCTTGCGCAGCACGCTGCTGAAGGTCAGCGGCCCGCCCAGATACAGGATATTGCCCTTGATGGGGCGGCCCTGTGCCAGACCGGCAATGGTCTGGTTGACCACCGCCTTGTAGATGCTGGCGGCAATATCCTCCGTGCGCGCGCCCTGATTGATGAGGGGCTGCACGTCACTTTTGGCAAACACGCCGCAGCGGGACGCGATGGTATAGGTGCGCTCGGCCTTTTCCGCGGCCTTGTTCATCTCGTCGGCACCCATCTTCAGCAGGGTGGCCATCTGGTCAATAAAGGCACCGGTGCCGCCGGCACAGCTGCCGTTCATGCGGACCTCGGTGCCGTTGGTCAGGAACAGGATCTTTGCGTCCTCGCCGCCCAGCTCGATCACACAGTCGGTGGCGGGCACAAACCGCTTGACTGCCACACGGGTGGAGAACACCTCCTGCACAAAGGGCACGCCGCAGCTGTCGGCCAGGCCCATGCCGGCCGAACCGGAGATGCTCAGCAGAGCCTTGTTTCCGTGCAGGTGCTCTGCATCGATGCGGCGCAGCAGCTCCTGCGCCTTTTCCAGAATATGGCTGTAATGACGCTCGTATGTTGAATAAATCAGCGCATCATGTTCGTCCAGCACCGCGCACTTGATGGTGGTGCTTCCGATGTCAAGACCTACTCTCACTTGCTTTTCCTCCTGAGGAACAATATAAAAATACAGTTGTATTATACTCAAAAATCGGGATACAATCAATCCAGTCACCATATTTTACACGCAAAAAATAGTATTTTCCGCTCAAAAAGTTAAACATTTTGTTAAATTCACGAATACAGCTCCCCTGTTTTTCTACATTCCGGTTAAGATTCTTTACTCAGAGTGATTTTTACACAAAAACGCCCTGCCCCGGAAAAGCCCGGAGCAGGGCGCTGAACATCGTATCATTCCATTTTATCGGACAACAGGGCAAGCTCCCGCAGGATCTGCCAGCGCAGGCCATCAGCTGTGGTGAGTGCCGGATGGATGGTGTGCAGTTCCACGCTGCCCTCAATGGGAAACATCGTTCCGGCCAGCGGGATGCGCACCTCTGCCCGGGTACCGCTTCCGGCATCGCGCGGCGTGAGGGAAAGCACCCACCCCATGTGGGCGCAGTAACGGCGGCAGAGCAGCAGCCCTGCCTGCACACCGCCCAGGAAGCGGCGGCGGTTCTCCATCCAGTTTTCACCGGTGGGCAGGCCGCAGCCGTCGTCCTCCACGATCAGGTACAGATCCTCGTCGTCCCGGGTGAGCCGGATCTTGATCTGCCCGCCGGGGCTTACGGCCCGCAGGGCGTTGGAAAGCAGATGAAACAGCAGCTGCTCGGCCTCCTGAGCATCCGCCTTGACATAGCAGCGCCGGAACGGGCTGTGATCCACGGTCAGCCGGATGCCCAGCTGCTTCTCGATCTCCGGGGCTATCTGGGCGGCCTCCATCAGGATCCAGCACAGGTCTACCGGCTTCATGGACGGCTTGTCGTTCATCTCCACTTCCAGCAGGCCCATCATCTCCCGCAGGGTGCGCTCCAGGCGGATGCTCTCCTGCCCCATATCCTCCAGCGCCTGCCGGGTCCTTTCGTCTCCGGTCCGGGCCAGATGCATCTGCAGGTATTCCCGGTTCTGGTCCATGATGCGCAGGGAGTGCAGCAGCACGCTCTCAAATTGTTTGCGGGGGAAATCCCCCATCCCGCTCTCTTTTGCCATTCCGTTCTCTCTCTTTTTTCTCATCGTCCGGCCTTTCGTCCCTGCGTTCCGCTGTCGATCAATTTCTGGCGGCCCGCATAGATCAGCTTGCCCAGGGTAACGCTATGCCCCATCAGGCCGTAATCCTGCTTGAATTTCTGCCAGGCTTCGGTGTTGTATTTTTCCACTCCGTCGATCAGGCGGCGCATCCCGCAGTCCACGGCGGCCACTGTGGTGTGGTGTTCCTCGGCCACAGTCTGCAGGATCTCCTTGCGCACGGCCAGCTTCCGCTCCGTGCCGCATACGACCTGCAGCGCAGTGGTCAGATATTCACAGTTTACATCCGGCTGCTGGATGCCCCACTCCGCATAAAGCTGCTTGCAGAACGGCAGCACCCAGAAGATGCCGATGTCCGTGGAGCTGCGCAGATCCAGCAGCAGATCCAGCAGGCTGCTGCGCTCCGGCAGGTACTGCCTGCCGTCCGGCCGCAGGAACGATGCCGTGGCATCGCTGTACCAGTCATCCCCCTGCAACAGCAGCAGCGGGCGGTTATGCAGGCTGTTGAGCCGCTTGAGGAACTCGTACCCGTCCATATCCTCCAGCTGGCTCGAAAGCACCACGATATCCACACTGCGCTGCTGGCGCAGCTCCCGCAGCAGCTCCTCGCCGCTGTGGAAGCAGACACAGCAGATCGCAGGATTCTGCTCCTCCAGATAATTTTTCCGGACGCGGATCTCCCGCTCGTCGTAGCTCAAAAGCGCGACATGCAGCTTTGAAACGAGTCGTTCCGTCAATCCAACCTTCCCCTTTGCCTTAAAATTGCCGCACTTTTCTTCCGTGCGTACTGTATGATACTATTTTATAAGGCCCTGTGGAAAGATTCAATCCCCGAAAAAACGTCACTATGCGTCGAACCGTGCAGGAATGGCGGCTTTTTGCGTCTTGATTTCTGGTAATTTACGTCATAAAGTGTCGATTTTTGTTTCTTTCACCTTCTTCAGCATAACACCATCTTTCCCGAAAAGCAATGGTTTGTTCACATTCATCTGATACTATATCTACGTTATTTTGTTTTTTGTCCGGCATTTCCCACACGCCGCCGGGCACGCATAAGAAAGGCCTGCCTATGCTACAACTGAAAAAGATCCGCAAGGAATACAAAACCGGTGACCTTGTACAGACCGCACTGAATGATGTCAGCCTGAACCTGCGCGACAGCGAATTTGTCGCCATCCTGGGCCCCTCCGGCTCCGGTAAGACCACCCTGCTGAACATCATCGGCGGCCTGGATCGGTACGACAGCGGTGACCTTGTCATCAACGGGATCTCCACCAAAAAGTACACCGACCGCGATTGGGACTCCTACCGCAACCACACCATCGGCTTTGTGTTCCAGAGCTACAACCTGATCCCCCATCAGACCGTTCTGGCCAACGTGGAGCTGGCCCTGACCATTTCCGGCATCTCGGGCGCAGAGCGCAAGCGCCGCGCCACCGAGGCGCTGCAGAAGGTGGGGCTGGGCAATCAGCTGCACAAGCACCCCAGTGAAATGTCCGGCGGCCAGATGCAGCGCGTTGCCATTGCCCGTGCGCTGGTCAACAACCCGGATATCCTGCTGGCGGACGAGCCCACCGGCGCGCTGGACAGCGAGACCAGCATCCAGGTCATGGAGCTGCTCAAGGAGGTGGCAAAGGACCGGCTGGTGGTCATGGTCACCCACAACCCGGAGCTGGCCCAACAGTACGCCACCCGCATCGTGAACCTGAAGGATGGTGTCATCCGCTCCGACACCGCCCCCTACAAACCTGACACCGCTCAGCTTGCCCCTGCCGTTCACAAGAACATGGGCCACTCCTCCATGTCGTGGTGGACCTCGCTGACCCTGAGCTTCAACAACCTCTGGACCAAAAAGACCCGCACCCTGCTCACGGCCTTTGCAGGCTCTATCGGCATCATCGGCATTGCGCTGATCATTTCCCTGTCCACCGGTGTCAACCAGTATATCGCCGACATGGAGCGGGACACCCTTTCCGAGTACCCGGTGCAGATCCTGCGCAGCGGCATGGATCTGACCAGCCTGCTGTCTGCTGACCTGCCCGGCCAGCCCGCCGCCCCCGACCTCGGCAAAGGGATGGTGCCGGTGCGCCAGCTCGTGACCCAGATGGTTTCCGGCATCACCTCCAACGACCTGAAGAGCCTGAAAACCTACCTCGAGAGCGATGCCTGCAGCATCGGGGAGAGCGTTTCCTCGGTGGAGTATTCCTATAATGTCCAGCCTCAGATCTACCGCCAGGACCCGGACGGCAGCATCCGGCAGGTGAACCCGGATTCCTCCCTTTCCGCTCTGGGCATCAGCTCCACCAGCTCGACCAACAACATGATGTCCAGCATGATGAACACCAGCGTGTTCTACCAGCTGCCCGCCAGCGATGCCCTGTATCATTCCCAGTACGAGGTCAAGGCAGGCCGCTGGCCCGAAAGCTACAACGAATGCGTTGCCGTGCTGGGTGCGGATGGTTCCATCACTGATTATGCCCTCTACGCGCTGGGCCTGCGGGACAACGCCGAGCTGGACAAGATGATCCAGCAATTCGCCCAGAACCAGAATGTGGATGTGCCCGAAGATTTCAAGACCTACCGGTACAGCGATTTTCTGGGCCGCACCTTCAAGCTGGTCAACGCGGCCGACCGCTACCAGTACGACGATGCCCACAGCACCTGGGTGGACAAATCGGACGACAAGGCCTTCCTGCAGGAGCTTGTGGCCAACAGCGAGACCATGACCATCGTGGGCGTGGTGCAGCCCAGGGAGAACGCCTCCGCCGCCATGCTTTCTTCCGGCATCGCCTATCCCGCCTCCCTGACCCGGCACGTCATGGACACCGCCGCCCAGAGCAGGCTGGTACAGGATCAGCTTGCCGACCCGCAGACCAATGTGCTGAACGGCGAGCCCTTTGGAACCGAGCAGACCGCTGCCGTGGACATGGCTTCCCTCTTCTCCATTGACACCGACCAGCTCGAGAGCGCCTTCCAGTTCGACCCCGGCAAGCTGGATCTTGACCTGAGCGGCGCGTTCGACCTGAGTGATGGTTCCGTAGATTTTTCCTCCCTCATTGACCCGGACAGCTTCCAATTTGATCTGACCGAAACGCCCGGCATCGACATGAGCGCCCTGACGGACGTGTTCGCCAACATGGACATTTCCATCCCCGCCGACAAAATGCAGCAGCTGGCCCAGAAGGTGATGACCGGCTACAAGGATTACATCATCGGCAACGGCATTCTGGGGCTGGACAAGATCGGTTTTGACCAGTATCTCGCCAGTGACCAGTTCCAGCAGCTGATGAAGGATTCCATGGGCAGCCTCATCGATACCGCTGCCCTGCAGGAGCAGTTTACTGCCGCCCTGCAGCAGGTCATGGGCAGCGTGATGGCAAACTTCTCGGAACAGATCGCCGCCGAATTGCAGGCCCAGCTGGGCACTGCCATGGAGCAGGCCATGGGCCAGATCAGCACGAATCTGCAGAGCCAGATGACCGAGCGCTTCTCCTCTCTGGGCAGCCAGATGGAAAGCGCGCTGAAGATCGACGCAGATGCGTTCCGGAATGCCATCCGGTTCAACATGACCGAGGACGATCTGGCGGAGCTGATGAAGTCGAAAATGATGTCCACCAGCGCCACCTATGAAAGCAACCTGCAGGCCTTTGGTTATGCCAGCGAGGACGACCCCAGCCAGATCAACATCTATCCGCTGGACTTCGAGCAAAAGGCTAAAGTCCTCAATGTGCTGGACAGCTACAATGCCGCCATGCGTGAGCAGGGCGCGGAAGACAAGGTGATCCAGTACACCGATGTAGTGGGCACCCTGATGACCTCCGTGACCAGGATCATCAACATGATCTCCAACATGCTGGTGGCCTTTGTCTCCATCTCGCTGGTGGTCTCCTCCATTATGATCGGCATCATCACCTATATCAGCGTGCTGGAGCGCCGCAAGGAGATCGGCATCCTGCGTGCCATCGGTGCTTCCAAGCGGAACATCTCCGAGGTGTTCAACGCCGAGACCTTCATCATCGGCCTGTGCTCGGGCCTCATGGGCATCGGCCTCAGCAGACTGCTGCTCATTCCGGGCAACATGCTCATCCAGAAAATCGCCGCCGGCACCAGCGTAGTGGCCGTTCTGCCCTGGAAGGCCGCTGTGGTGCTGGTTGCGCTGGCAACTGTGCTGACCATTCTGGGCGGCTTCATCCCCGCCAAAACCGCTTCCCGCTCTGACCCTGTCAAGGCTCTGAGAGCAGAATAAGATCACTTTTTCTAAGAGGCTGTTGCACAAGCCCCAGCAAAAAAGACCAGAGTTGTTTCGCCAAAAAGCGTTACAACTCTGGTCTTTTGCTTTCTTTCATGTAAACAGTGCGGCGGCTTCTTTACCACTCTTCTTCGTCAGCGCCCACCCTTGTGCGGCGGAACATGCTCTCCACAATGGCGCAGTATTTATCCGCCAGACAGACGATGACCGCCTCGCGGCAGGTCGGGATATGGCGGAAGGTCAGGGGCCACATGTGGCTTGCAATGACGTTCTGCTCCTTTTTGGTAATGCCGAACACCCGCTGTGCGTTCACACAGGCAGACCCCGGGTGGGAAAAGCCGTGCATCTCAAACAGATGCCGCAGGCCGTGGAAAGAGCCCTGCTTGTGCCAGTCATAGAGATAGAAATCGTGGAGGAAGGCCCCCACGGCCAGCGTGGTCTCATCGGCTCCTAAATGGAAGCGGTGGTTGATCCAGCAGCTGACCACGACCACATTCTTGCAGTGCTGGTAGGTGGTCACATCACCGTGCTGGATAAACTCACGCATTTCCTGCACCTTGGGGTGATGGTCGTACTGTTCCAGAATAGCGGACAGGCGCTCCCGTTCCGTTTGTGAAAGCTGCATGGAAAATTCCCTTTCTTTTTGTCAGAAACGCCGAGCTCAGCTCCGCAGCTGAACCGGGTTGGAGCTGCCGAAGTTCTCAGCGGCCGAAGGATTTTCGCGGGTCAGGCTCAGGTCCACCAGATACTGCTTGCCGTCGCCCAGCGCCTCCAGCTCGGCCAGCTTGGCCTCGGCAGAAGCCTTGTCCGGGTACCACTGGATGAGGAAGAAGTTTTCCTCCTCCACACCGTAATACAGCCACTGACCGTCTGCCCGCAGCAGGTCGTCCAGATGATCCACCTCATCGCCATCGGTCAGGCCCAGGCCCTCCTCGGCGTAGACATTTTCAGGTTCCACCTGCAGCACCTCAATGACCTGAATGGCGCTCTGTAAGTATTCATCCTGCGAAATGCTCTTGTCCGAGCGTTCCCAGCCCGTCAGGAATGCCTGCATCAGCAGGTTCTTCACGGAGATCTCCGGCTTCATTGCCATAACATATTCCTCTTTCCTCGTTTGTTTCCGCTGACCAGTATACGCTAAAAATTGTGAAAGGTCAACTATTTCTTTATGAATTTTTTGTAGCAACGCACAAAAGGCATTTTGTTCCAGTTCATTTCTGAACTTTTTATGAAACCCCTTGATTTTTGACCCGCATCGGTGTATATTAGCACTCGAAAGATATGAGTGCTAAGAAGATGCAGCATCGGCTGCTTCTTCTGCATTGCCGCTCCTTTTGCGAGGGGCCGGATCTGAATACTGTACAAAAGAGGTTTTGTATTATGGCGAAGAAAGAATTTCAGGCTGAAAGCAAAAAGCTGATGGACATGATGATCAACTCCATCTACACCAACAAGGAGATCTTCCTGCGTGAGCTGATCTCCAACGCTTCGGATGCCATCGACAAACTTTATTATAAGAGCCTGACCGATCCTTCCGTGGGCATGAACAAGGGCGATTTCCGCATCCTGCTCACCCGCGATAAGGACAATCGCCTGCTGACTGTCTCCGATAACGGCATCGGCATGACCAAAGAAGAACTGGAGCAGAACCTGGGCACCATCGCCCACTCCGGTTCTCTGGACTTCAAGAAGGACAACAAGGACGAGAACATCGACATCATTGGTCAGTTCGGCGTGGGCTTCTACTCCGCCTTCATGGTCGCCGACAAGGTCACCGTCATCTCCAAGGCATACGGTGCGGACGAAGCCTGGCAGTGGGAGTCCAGCGGTGCTGACGGCTACGAGCTGACCCCCGCCGAGAAGGAAACCGCCGGTACTGACATCATCCTGCACATCAAGGACAGCACCGATACCGACAATTACGAGAACTTCCTCGATGAATACGGCATCGTGGCCATCGTCAAAAAGTACAGTGACTATGTGCGCTATCCCATCCAGATGGAGCGGGAAAAGAGCCGCCAGAAGCCCGAACCCGATCCCAAGCCCGAGGACTATAAGCCGGAGTGGGAGACCTACACCGAGCTTGAGACCCTGAACAGCATGGTACCCATCTGGAAGAAGCAGAAGAGCGAGGTCACCGACGAGGAATACGCCAGCTTCTACAAGGATAAATTCAACGATTATTCTGACCCTGCCCGCGTCATCGTGAGCCGCACCGAGGGCACCGCCAACTACAATGCCCTGCTGTTCGTGCCCAGCCATCGCCCCTATGATTTCTATACCAAGGAGTATGAGAAGGGTCTGGCTCTGTACGCATCCGGCGTGCTCATTATGGAAAAGTGCGCAGACCTGCTGCCCGATTACTTCAGCTTCGTCAAGGGCATTGTGGACAGCCAGGATCTGAGCCTGAACATCAGCCGTGAGATGCTGCAGAAGGACAATCAGCTCAAGCTGATCCACAATGCACTGGAAAAGAAGATCAAGAACGAGCTGCACTCCATGCTGGTCAACGACCGCGAAAAGTACGAGGCATTCTGGAAGGAATTCGGCCGCCAGATCAAGTTCGGCGCTTACTCTGATTACGGGATGCACGCCGAGCTGCTGCGCGATCTGCTGCTGTTCTGGTCTGCCAAGGAGCAGAAGATGGTCACCCTGCAGGAGTATGTGGACAAGATGCCTGCCGAGCAGAAGTTCATCTACTTTGCCGCCGGTGATTCCACCGATCGTCTGGCAAAGCTCCCCGCCGCCGAGCTGGTTCTGGACAAGGGCTATGATGTCCTGCTGCTGACCGAGGACGTGGATGAGTTCTGCCTGCAGATCATGCGCAGCTACCCCCGCAAGGATGCCGAGGGCAAGGACGGCACCGTGGAGTTCAAGAACGTCAACAGCGGCGATCTGGGCCTTGAGACCGAGGACGAGAAAAAGGCCGCTGAGGATGCCACCGCAGAGAACAAGCCTCTGTTCGATGCCATGAAGGACGCGCTGGACGGCAAGGTGAAGGAGGTCAAGGTCTCCACCCGCCTGAAGGATCACCCTGTCTGCCTGAGCGCCGACGGCCCCCTGTCCATCGAGATGGAGAAGGTGCTCTCCAAGCAGCCCGGCAGCGAGGGCGTGAAGAGCGACAAGGTGCTGGAACTGAACATCAACCACCCCGTTTTCGCCGTGCTGAAGGCCGCACAGGAGGCCGGTGATACCGACAAGGTCAAGAAATACAGCAGCCTGCTCTATGCACAGGCACAGCTGATCGAGGGCCTGCCCGTGGATGATCCCGCCGCTTACGCCGAGGCCGTTTGCAGCCTGATGAAGTAATTTTCTTTCCCACAAATAAATTACCCCCTTAACAAAAGGGCCGTGCTCCGCTATAATAAAGTGGAACACGGCTTTTTTGTTTTAGGAGGATTCTGCCCCATGGAGCCCAGACGCAGCAAACATTTCCTTGCCCACATTCCCACCATTGCCCTGCTGGTAGTATTCGCCATGTCGGCACCGTTGGGTGTTCTGTTTTTCATCCTGCGCGCCATCGACCGGGATGCTGAGAAAAAGGAACAGGAGAACGCAGACTATTCCAGCGATTTCCGTCCCCAGGACACCGGTGCCGGTCAGACAGCCCGGGACTCTGAGCCGGTCTACGGCCACGATGTGCCCACTGCCGAGCAGCAGAACGCCAAAAAGTGGCACAAAACCCTGACCAACCTCTGCACCATCATGGGTGCTGTCTTTCTGTTTGCCGGCGTGACGAATGCGGTGGATGTCATCAGTGTGTGGAAGTTTTGGCCCGACCCCGGGGAGCTGTTTTCCAATATTGCCATGGCCATTGGCGGCGGCGGTGCGCTGCTGACCGGCCTGCGGATGAAGAGCACCCGCAAGCTGGAACGGCTGCTGGATAAAGTAGTGGGCGAGCGGGATAACATCCCCCTGCCGGAACTGTTTGCCGCTGCCGGGGTGGACGCTGCCCGGGGACGTGCTGCGGTGAAAAGCGCCATCGAGCACGGATACTTCGGCGCAGATGCCTACATCGACAACCGCACCGACACGCTGGTGGTGCGGGGCGCGGCACCGCAGCCGAAAAAGCCCGCACCCGCTCCGGCACCTAAAGCCCGGCCTGCCACAGAGGACGAGTACGCCGCCCTGCTGCGCCAGCTGCGGGAGGTAAACGATGCCATCCCAGACCCGGTGATGAGCGCGAAAATCTCCCGGCTGGAAGAGGTCAGCGGGCGCATCTTTGCGCTGGCGCAGAAGGACCCGGACAAAAAAGCACAGCTGCAAAAATTTATGAACTACTATCTGCCTACCGCCCTCAAGCTGCTGAACACCTACGCCAGCCTTTCCCGGCAGGCGGTGGAGGGCACGAACATTACCGAGGCCAAGCACAGCATCGAGCGCAGCATGGACCTGCTGGTGACCGCCTTTGAAAACCAGCTGGACAAGCTGTTCCAAGCCGATGCGCTGGACGTGAACGCCGACATTGCCGCACTGGAAGGAATGCTGAACCTCGACGGCCTGACCGGCAGCGAATTTACCCGCTGAACCACACTCCCGCACCCGATGGCTGCATCGGTGCGGGGGTATTTTTTTGTGCAAAGTGCAATTTTCCATCCCGTCTTTTTTGGGCGCTGCGCTCAAAATTCCGGGATTTGTGTGCATTTATGCCAAGCATTTCGATTCGCCCGAAAAACTTTTATTTTATTTGTTCGACAGCAGTCGATTGAGCTGCACAGGCGCTTTTTGCAACTTTTCATCGAGATGCAACAATAACACATGGTTTTTTGCGTTGCGTTTGACTATTATAGAAGCAGCTACGGCAGCTGCGAACGGCTGCATCGACTTTTCCGATCATAATAGTAGGAGGAAATTTCCATGATGAAGTCCATTTCCACCTGGAAGCAGGAGCTGACCAAGGGCGCACACGCTGCGCGTCTGGCTGCGCTGTACTGCTGCACCCCCGACGAGACCCCTGCACAGGCAGCCCGCTATGCGGCTGTTCTGGACGGGTTAGAGACCACCTTCGGCGCACATACCGAGGCCGGTTTGTATAGTGCCCCTGGCCGCACCGAGATCGGCGGCAACCACACCGACCACCAGCATGGCCGTGTGCTGGCAGGCAGCGTGAACATTGACATGATCGCTGCTGCCGCCCCCAACAGCCTGAACCAGCTGCGCGTGCAGAGCGAGGGCTACGACCTGTGCGTCATCGACCTTGATGACCTGACCGCCCGCAAGGAGGAGGAGAACACCACTGCTTCCCTACTGCGCGGCGAGTGCGAGGCTTTCCGTCAGCGTGGCGCAAAGCTGTCCGGTCTGGACGTGTACATTTCCTCCAATGTGCCCAAGGGCAGCGGCGTTTCTTCCTCTGCCGCATTTGAGGTGCTGGTCGGTGTGATTCTGAACGACTGCTTCATGGATGAAAAAGTCTCCCCCATTGCCATTGCACAGATCGGCCAGTGGGCTGAAAATGTGTACTTTGGCAAGCCCTGTGGTCTGATGGATCAGATGGCCTCCAGCGTGGGCAACATTATCACCATCGACTTTGCCGACAAGGCAAACCCCGACGTGGAGCCGGTGCAGGTGGACTTTTCCAAGGCCGGCCTGGCGCTGTGCATTCTGGACTCCGGTGCAGACCATGCCGACCTGACCGACGAGTACGCCGCCATCCCCAACGAGTGCCGCGCTGTGGCCGCTGTGTGCGGCGGCGAGGTGCTGCGGGACGTGCCCTTTGAAACCTTCCTTGCAAATATTCCGGCCTGCCGCAAGCAGTGCGGCGACCGCGCTGTGCTGCGCGCCTTCCACTTCTACGCCGATAACGACCGTGTGCCCCAGCAGGTGGCTGCCCTGCGCGAGGGCGATTTTGATGCCTTTTTGCAGATGGTGACTGCCTCCGGCGACAGTAGCTGGGAGTATTTGCAGAACGTCATCCCTGCCGGTTACAAGGAGCATCAGGAGGTGGCTGTGACCATCGCCGCTGCCAAGCATTATCTGGGCGGCAAGGGCGCTGTGCGCGTGCACGGCGGCGGTTTTGCCGGTACGGTGCAGGCCTTTGTGCCGGTGGAGATGCTGGCAGACTTTAAGGCAAACATGGAAAAGATCCTCGGCGCAGGCCGCTGCCATGTGCTGAGCATTCGTCCTGAGGGAGGTGCTGTGCTGTGATCTCCACCGCCATCCAGCAGCTCGTGAACTACGGGCTGGACACCGGGCTGATTTTGCCTGATGACGAGATCTATATCCGCAATCAGCTGCTGATGACCATGCAGCTGGACGACTTTACCGCCCCGGAGGGCGAGGTGTGCTATACCGATCTGGAAAGCATCCTCAAGACCCTTGTGGACGATGCCGTTGCCCGCGGCGTGTGCGAGGATAACTCCACCGCACGCGATCTGTTCGACACCAAGCTGATGGGCGTGCTGACCCCGCGCCCCAGCATTGTGCGCGCAAACTTTGAGGAGCGGTACGAAAACGAGGGCCCGCAGGCCGCCACCGACTGGTTCTACAAGTTCAGTCAGGACACCGACTACATCCGCCGCTACCGTATCAAGCGCGATCTGAAGTGGGTCACCAAGACCGAGTACGGCGACTTGGATATCACCATCAACCTGTCCAAGCCGGAAAAAGACCCCAAGGCCATTGCCGCCGCAAAGCTTGCACCCCAGAGCGCTTACCCCAAGTGCCAGCTGTGTGCGGAGAACGAGGGCTACGCAGGCCGCATGAACCACCCCGCGCGCGAAAATCACCGCATCATCCCGCTGACCATCAACGACAGCGCGTGGAATTTGCAGTACAGTCCCTACGTTTACTACAACGAGCACTGCATCGTGTTCAATAACCAGCACACACCCATGAAGATCGAGCGGGCGACCTTCCGCAAGCTGCTGGATTTTGTGGGTCTGTTCCCCCACTATTTTGTGGGCAGCAACGCCGACCTGCCTATCGTGGGCGGCAGCATCCTGAGCCACGACCACTTCCAGGGCGGTCATTACGAGTTCGCCATGGCCAAAGCACCTATTGAAAAGCCTTGGGTGTTCCCCGGCTTTGAGGATGTGGAGACCGGCATCGTGCACTGGCCCATGAGCTGCATCCGTCTGACCTGTGCAGATGACACACGCCTTGTGGAGCTGGCCGATAAGCTGCTGGCTGCCTGGCGCGGCTACACCGATGAAAGCTGCTTTATCTTTGCCGAGACCGACGGCGAGCCCCACAACACCATTACCCCCATCGCCCGGATGCGGGACGGCAAGTATCAGCTGGACTTGGTGCTGCGCAACAACATCACCACTCCGGAGCATCCGCTGGGTGTGTACCATCCCCATGCTAAACTGCACCACATCAAAAAGGAGAACATCGGCCTGATCGAGGTGATGGGTCTGGCCGTGCTGCCCAGCCGCCTGAAGCAGGAGCTGTTCGACCTTGCTGATGTGCTGGTGGCGCACCTGCCCACCGCAGAGTACCCCGACGCCCTGCAAAAGCATGCCGAGTGGGCCGAGGAGATCCTTGCAAAGCACCCGGAGCTGAACGCAGATAACGTCCACACCATCCTGCAGGACGAGGTGGGCCATGTGTTCGCACAGGTGCTGGCCGATGCCGGTGTGTACAAGCTGGATGAAGCAGGTCGCGCCGGTTTTGTCCGCTTCCTTGAAAGCGTATAAGGAGTTCCATCCAAATGTTACTTCCACACCTGAAAATCACTCCTGACCGCTTATTTGACACATATACTTTTGACCAAAAAGCAAAAATCGTAAAAGGCTTTTTGTTTGATAAAAAAGGTCATTGTCAGTTAGACACTGAGGTTCTTGGCTTAGATGGCCAAAAAACGCGCGGTTGGAAATCAGGAAATGTTTTACGGCATCTAGGGCTGACAAGAGAATTCAAAAATATTTTTGATGGCTATTCTATCACGCAAGCAATTGATGCAATGAATTCCTCACCCGATGATTTTTCAGCTATTATAGCCCTACTGAAATCTTTCACATAAGCCAAATAGAGTTGCTACGTTCAAAAAACTGTGTAGCAACTCTATTTTATATTATAGGAGATTCAAATGAATTATACTTTGGAAGTATGCGTAGACAGCACCGCCAGCGCACTGGCGGCAAAACGCGGCGGCGCTGATCGGCTGGAGCTGTGCGCCGACCTGATCATCGGCGGCACCACTCCTTCCCCTGCCCTGCTGCGTCAGGTCAAGGCTGAGACCGGCCTGCCGGTGCGGGCACTGCTGCGGCCCCGCTTTGGCGATTTCTGCTACGACCGCTACGAGCTGGCACAGATGGCCGAATGCGCCGCCGAGCTGGTAGCCGCCGGTGCGGACGGCATCGTGACCGGCGTGCTGACCCCGGCGGGAGCGCTGGACACAGACGCTCTGCGCCCCATCTATGCCGCAGCCCGGCAGGCGGCAGAAAAAGCACACCGCACCGTGGACTGCACCCTGCACCGTGCCTTTGATGTCTGTTGTGACCCCTTTGCCGCACTGGAAGCCGCAAAGCAGCTGGGGCTTACCACCATCCTGACCAGCGGACAGGCCGCAAGCGCCCCGCAGGGCGCTGCCCTGCTGCGGCAGCTGGTGGAAGCTGCCGGGCAGGAGGTGGAGATTCTGGTCGGTGCAGGCGTATCAGCTGCCAACATCCCCGCCCTTGCCGCCCAGACTGGTGCCCGGGCGTTCCACCTTTCCGGCAAGCAGGTGCTGGACAGCCGCATGACCTTCCGGCGGGAAGGTGTGCCCATGGGGCTGCCGGGCTTTTCCGAGTTTGAGATTTGGCAGACCAGCGAAGCAAATATCCGCGCCGCCCGCACCGTACTGGATGCGCTGTAACTGCAAAAAACATCGTTCTTCCCGCAGTGCCTGTTTCCGCAGGAAACAGGCACTGCATCCTGCTGTTTTCCGTTACACCCCTCCCGTGAAAATGCAAAATCGGGCAGCCCGCAGGCTGCCCGATTTTGTTCTAATAAAGTTTTTCCCACTTCAGTGCAGGGCGGCAAACCGGGCTGCGCCGCGGGTGCACAGCCAGCGGTGCAGCAGCAAATCCAGCCCCAGCAGCACAGCCAGACAAACAGTCTGTGCGGCCAGCGGCGGCACAGCGTAGTCCAGTAAGGTCAGGGGCAAAAACAGCACCCCGCCCGCCAGCAGCCACCCGCCGAACATCGCCAGCATACTGGCGGCGCTCCGCTTGACCACGGCAGCTTCGCTGACCCAGTGGAGGTTGGGCAGGCACAATCCCAAGGCAAGGCCCATTTGCGCCGTCAGCCACACAAAGGCTGCCAGCACGGCAAGCACCAGCAGCCCCTGCCCTGCCGGAATGCGCAGCGCCGCCATGGCGCACCCGGCGCAAAACCACGCCCCCGGCAGCGTGAGCAGCAATTGCAGCTCCATCTTTACCCGCAGAACCTGCTGCGGGGCAACCGGCAGGCTTTGCAGCAGCCAGAGGGTGCCCCCCTCCAGCGACACCGACGGCGCTGTGATAAAGTTCATGGCGGCTATGGCGCACACCATCCCGCACACCAGCATAGGCAGGCTCTCCGGCGGGTAAGCTGCGGTAAAGGCGCGCAGAGCAGCAGCCTTCCACAGCACTGCCACGCCCAGCACCGGCAGCAGCAGGCTGCTCAGTGCACAGTTGAGCAGCCACATGGGGCAAGCGCCCAGATGCAGCAGTTCCCGCCGCAGCAATGCCCGACGCGGGGGCTGCTTTTTTTGCGTCTTTGCGCGGTATTCCGCTTTGGCTCTGCCCGGCTCAAGGGTCAAAAGCCGCAGATAGGGCTTTGCCAGCGCCTTACCGCACAGCGCCATACAGGCCGCAGCCAGCGCCAGCAATAGCAGCAGCGCCGGGACGTTGCCCACTGCCGCCAGACCCAGCAGATGCAGCGGTGCAGCAGCACGACCGGCGGTTGCGCCTGCCTGTACGGCATCCACTGCAAGGGCCTCCACCGCGTTGCCCACCCATTGGAATACCGCATAATAGACCGCCAGAAAGAGCAGCGTACCCACCACAGTGACAAGGCTTTTGTGCCGGGCGCGGCGGTTGAGCAGCGCCACCGCCCAGCCCAGCAGAACGGCCAGCACCATGGAAACTCCCGCCAGCGCCAGTGCTACCGGCAGCGCCGCCAGCAGGGCACCGCCGGGGCGGGGTGCCGCCAGCGCATAGCAGACCACAGAGGGCACCCACGCCAGCAGCAGATAAATAAGCCCGGTCAGGTACACCCCGCCGCAGCGCACCGCAAAAATAGCGCCCGGCGGGATGGGCAGCGCCAGCAGCTGCTGGTTATCCCGGCAGCGGAACAAATGCCCGTAGCTGGTAAAGGCACTGGCCAGCACACTGACCGTCAGCGCCGAAAGCTCCATTAGCACAAAATAGAGCCAGTCCAGCCCCTGCGGCACCAGCGTCACTGCCAGCGGCAGCGCCATAGAGCCAAAGTTGAGCATGACCAGCAGCATCAGCGCCGCAAACAGCAATGCATACCCGAATGCTCCTGCCCGGGAGCGCCGCTTGCCGGTTTTGCTGCTGCGCACAAAGGCCGCACCCAGTTCCAGTAGCTGTTTTTTGAGCAATGCACGGATCATAGCGCTTCCCCCGTATCCTCCAGTTCCAGAAAGACCTCCTCCAGCGTATCGTCGCCGCGCACCTCTTCCATAGCACCCTCGCGCACCAGCTGACCTTTACGCAGAATAGCTACCCGGTCGCAGAGCTTTTCGGCCACCTCCAGCACATGGGTGGAGAAAAAGATCGCCCCGCCCTGCGCGCAGAAGGCCTTCATCTGGGTCTTGAGTTGATGGGAAGCCAGCGGGTCCAGCCCGACAAAGGGCTCGTCCATTAAAATCAGCTTCGGCTCGTGCAGCAGCGCCGCAATAATGGCAAGCTTCTGCTTCATGCCGTGGGAGTATGCCCCGATGGACTGCGCCAAATCCTGCGTCAGGCCAAAAGCATCGCCGTACTGCCGGATGCGCTGCGCCCGCTGTGCGGCGCTTACGCCAAAGATATCTGCGATAAAATCAAGGTACTGGATGCCGGTCATATAATCGTAAAGCTGCGGGTCATCCGGCAGATAGGCCAGACGGCGCTTGCATTCCAGCGGGTCCTCCCGCACGGAAATGCCGTCCACATAAATTTCTCCGGCATCAAATTGCTGGATACCGCAGCAGCATTTTAAGGTAGTGGTCTTGCCCGCGCCGTTGTGCCCGATAAAGGCACACAGCTCCCCCGGGCGGATGTGCAGGCAAAGGTCCTGCACGGCGGGCTTGCCGCCGTAGGTTTTGGTCAGATGCTCGATCTTTAACATGGGCTGCCTCCTTGCTTTCAGTTTCGAGCCAAGTATACACCTTCCGGCAGGGGGAAGGTCAAGCATTTCTCCGTTTTTTCTTGCGTTTTGTATAGGGCTGTGCTATACTTTTTGACGAACTGAACAGAAAACAGCAGGTGCGTTCCGTCACTTTGCCCCACCGGGCGGCGGCAGGAACGTTAAAAGGGAAGCGGGTGTCAATCCCGCACGATCTCGTCACTGTGATAAGGGAGTCCACTGTCAGGGTGCTTTTGCACCGGTCACTGAGCCATCCGGCTTGGGAAGGCGGCAGCGGGCGTTGAGCTTTCAGTCAGGAAACCTGCCCGCTGTTGGTACCGGGGCTTTGCCGCCCCAGATCACGAGGAATTGGTTGTACCAAAAAGCCTGTAAGATACGGGGTCTTTTTGCTTTGCCATTTCGCAAGCAGAAGACCCCGTTTTTTGCCGATTCTCTTTCCTGTACCCTTCTGTTCGGTGCCGTATTTTACCCACATCAGGAAAGGAAAACAAGATGAAAAAACGCAACATCCGCAAAACGGCGGCCGCTCTGACCGCTCTGGCTCTGTGCGCCGGTGTACTGACCGGCTGCGGCGGGGCCGCCTCCGGCACTGCTTCCTCTGTTGCTGCCAGTTCTGCCGCCAGCAGCGAGGCTTCCGACGCAGACGCTGACGCACTGGCCGCACAGAACGTGGCAGACCTGATCGACGCCATCTATGTGCAGCAGCGCACCGATGACACCGATGCACAGTGCGAGGCCGCAAAGGCCGCTTGGGACGCTTTGACCGATGCCCAGAAGGAGTTGGTGGAAGGCGAGAACGCCGACCCCGACTACTTTGGCCGCGACACCGGCGATGCCTCCAAGGACGATGCCCGCAACGCTGATGAGATCGGTGAGAACGAGCTGCTGGTGGTGTCCTTCGGCACCTCCTTCAACGACAGCCGCGCTGCCGATATCAAGGGCATTGAGGACGCCTTGCAGGCCGCTTACCCCGACTGGAGCGTGCGCCGCGCCTTTACCGCACAGATCATCATCAACCATGTGCAGGCACGCGATGGCGAGAAGATCGACAATATGCAGCAGGCGCTGGACCGCGCTGTGGCAAACGGCGTGAAGAACCTGATCGTGCAGCCCACCCATCTGATGCACGGTGCCGAGTATGACGAGATGAACGAGATGCTGGACCAGTACCGCGACAAGTTTGAGAGCGTTGCTGTGGCCGAGCCCCTGCTGGGCGAGGTGGGCGCAGATGCTTCCGTCATCAATGCAGATAAGGAAGCTGTTGCCAAGGCTGTTACCGCTGCCGCTGTGAAGGAAGCCGGTTACGACAGCACCGCTGCTGCCGCCGCCGATAAGACCGCTTTCGTCTTTATGGGTCACGGCACCTCTCACACCGCCAAGGTGAGTTACAGCCAGATGCAGACCACCATGCAGACGCTGGGCTACGACAACGTGTTCATCGGCACGGTGGAGGGCGAGCCTGAGGACACCTCCTGCGAGGCCGTCATCGAGGCTGTAAAGGCTGCCGGTTACACCAAAGTCATCCTGCGCCCGCTGATGGTGGTGGCAGGCGACCACGCCAACAACGATATGGCCGGTGAGGATGCCGACAGCTGGCTGAGCCAGTTTACCGCCGCAGGCTGCTTTGAAAATGTGGAGTGCCAGATCTCCGGTCTGGGCCGCATTGCGGATGTTCAGCAGCTGTACATTGCACATACCAAGGCCGCTATGGATCTTCTGAACGGCTAATGGATTCAGAAGCCCTCTCCGGCGCTGCCAAGCATACGGAGAGGGCTTCTTTTATGGGCGTATTCCCCGCACGAGGAGAACGTGCCCCCTACCCCGGCAGCTTAGACGCCGGGCAAAAATTTAGGATACTGAGGTATTTATTTATGCGCTGCAAACAGTTTATCATCGTTTCTCTGGCCGGTGTGGTGCTGGCTGCTTCTCTGGCAGGCTGCGGCGGGGCTGCCCCCGCTTCTTCCGCTGCCGCAAGCTCTGAAGCTGCTTCTTCCGTGGTGGTTTCCTCTGCCGCTGCTGAGACTGCCCTGCCGGACGGCGTATATACCGCTGATTTCGAGACCGACAGCAGTATGTTCCACCCCAATGAAGCCTGCAACGGCAAAGGCACCCTGACCGTGGAAAACGGCGTGATGACCTTCCACGTCAGTCTGGCTTCCAAAAAGATCGTGAACCTCTACCCCGGCCTTGCCGCCGATGCCGAGGCCAACAAGACCGCATGGCTCATCCCCACCGTGGACACGGTTACCTACGCAGACGGCACCACCGAGGAAGTGTATGGTTACGATATCCCGGTGGAAGCACTGGACACCGACTTCCAGCTGGCGTTGCTTGGCACTAAGGGCAAGTGGTACGACCACATCGTCAGCGTGCGCAACGCTGAACCCAAGACCGAGCAGGCCGCCGAGATCCCCGCAGACGGCACTTATACTGCTGCCGTAGTGCTGGAGGGCGGCTCCGGCCGCGCCACCGTGGAAAGCCCCGCTGCCCTGACCGTGGCTGAGGGCAAGATGACTGCTACCATCGTGTGGAGCAGCCCCAACTACGACTACATGATCGTGGATGGCGAGAAGTATCTGCCCACCAACACCGAGGGCAACTCCACCTTTGAAATTCCTGTAGCTGCTCTGGGCACCCCGCTGACTGTTACCGCCGACACTGTTGCCATGAGCAAGCCCCACGAGATCGAATACACCCTGACCTTTACCTTGGAGTAATCTTCCATGAAGCTGACCCGCGCACAATTTTTAAAGGCTCTGCCCGCCGCCGCGCTGGTGCTTGCAGGCTGCACGGCCGCGCCCACCGCACCCGCCGATACGGACGAGCTGGTTTTTGACCACACCTACCCGCTGGACTACGCCACCCAGTTTACCGCCGACTGCTATGCAGACGGCTCTACCCTGCTGACCATCCCGGACGCACAGGCAAAGTTCCTTGTCCGGCCGGAAGGCGCTGCCACCCTGCGCACTGTGCCCGAGGGCGTGACCGTTTTGCAGCAGCCGCTGCAGAACCTCTATCTGGTGTCCACCTCGGTGATGGACCTGTTCCTTGCACTGGACGCACTGGACTGCATCGCCCTGAGCGGCACCCGCGCCGAGGGCTGGTATCTGGACGAGGCCCGGCAGTCCATGCTGGACGGGCGCATTGCCTATGCAGGCAAATACAGCGCCCCGGACTACGAGCAGATCCTTGCCGCGAATTGTGGTCTTGCCATCGAGAACACCATGATCTACCACACCCCGGAGGTCAAGGAGCAGCTAGAACACTTCGGGGTGCCGGTGCTGGTGGAGCGCTCCAGTTATGAGAGCGGCCCCCTTGCCCGGATGGAGTGGATCAAGTTCATTGGGCTGCTGCTGGGCAGAGCCGAAGAGGCCGAGCGCGTTTTCAGCGAGAAGATCGCGCGAATCGAGCCCGTTTTGCAGCAGGAGCCCACGGGCAAGACGGTGGCGTTCTTCTCCGTCACGGGAAATAACCTCATCACCGTCCGCAAGGGCGGGGATTATGTGGCCCAGATGATCGGGATGGCCGGCGGCAGCTATGTCTTTGCCGACCTCACGGACAATGGCAACAGCCTTTCCACCATGAATCTCCCGCAGGAAACATTCTACGCCCAGGCCAGAGACGCCGATGTACTCATTTACAACAGCACCATCGAGGGCGTGGTGGATACCCGGGAGCAGCTGGTGAAAAAATGCGCCATGCTGGCCGATTTCAAAGCCGTCCAGTCCGGTGACTGCTGGTGCACTTCCAAGAGCTTTTTCCAGCAGAGCATGGCCCTGCCGGACCTCATTTTGGATATGAACCGTGTCTTCACCGAGGGCGACCCCGCCCCGGAGGAGCTGACCCTCTTACAGAAAATTTCCTGACGGTATGTTAAAAGGAGTACCCCATGACCACCCCCAAACGCCTCACTCTGACCTACCTCGCCCTCACGGCGGGGCTTTTGGCGCTGTTTGGCATGAATCTGCTGTGGGGCAGCGTTTCGCTGACCCCGCAGGCCGTGCTGGCGGCCCTGCTGGGCAAAGGGCAGGACGCGCTCTCCATGGGCATCATCCTGCAGCTGCGGCTCCCCCGGGCGGTCATGGTGATCCTGCTGGGGGCGGCGCTCTCGGCAGCAGGCTATCTGCTCCAGACCTTTTTTGCCAACCCCATTGCGGGCCCGTTTGTCATGGGCATTTCCAGCGGTGCCAAGCTGGCCGTGGCCCTCACCATGGTGATGTTCCTCAATCAGGGGCGCTTCACCAGCTCGGCGGCGCTCATCATAGCCGCCTTTGCGGGTGCCATGGCGGCGATGGCCTTTGTGCTGGCTGTGGCCCGGC
>ERZ837910.2561-NODE-2561-length-21923-cov-13.887553_pt1 | contig 21923 bp, 19 predicted proteins | sample MGYA00519940_ERZ837910 | MGnify/ENA primary metagenome ERZ837910 (study PRJEB31850, sample SAMEA3708825) | human gut metagenome | biome: human gut; feature: human-associated habitat; material: faeces | place: China | collected 2014 ... | reverse complement strand
CACAGACATCGTTACGAAGTCAACAATGCATATCGTGAAGAATTTGCCACAAAAGGCATGACGATTGCAGGTACTTCTCCTGACGGACACATTGTAGAGATGATCGAGATCAAGGATCATCCGTTTTACGAAGGAACACAGGGACATCCGGAATTCAAATCCAGACCGAACCATGCACATCCGCTGTTTCGTGGATTTGTAAAGGCTGCAGATGATTATGCAAAACTGAAAAAAAGCCGGCAGGCAAAAAATCAGGAATAAGAAAGGGTAAATGAATATGCAGGAAGTAAGCAGAGAAGATCAGGGTCTGTACCGCAGTGAATTTGAACACGACAACTGCGGTATCGGAGCCGTCGTGAATATCAAAGGTGAAAAATCCCATGCGACCGTAGAAAACGCATTAAAAATCGTAGAAAATCTTGAACATAGAGCCGGCAAAGACGCCGAGGGTAAAACAGGAGACGGAGTAGGAATCTTGTTGCAGATATCGCACAAATTCTTTTCCAAAGCCTGTTCGACCCTCGGTTTTTCATTAGGCGGAGAACGGGAATACGGCGTCGGCGTATTCTTCTTCCCACAAAATGAGCTGAAACGGAACCAGGCAAAAAAGATGTTTGAGATCATCGTGGAAAAAGAGGGACTGGAACTCCTTGGATGGAGAACCGTGCCGACCATTCCGGAAGTTCTCGGCCATAAGGCAAGAGAGTGTATGCCTTACATCATGCAGGCATTCATCAAAAAACCGGAGGATGTGGAAAAGGGAATCGCTTTCGACCGTCGTCTGTACGTCGTACGCCGTGTTTTCGAACAGAGCAACGACAACACCTACGTGCCATCTCTTTCCAGCCGTACCATCGTATACAAAGGTATGTTCCTCGTAGGACAGCTCCGCACCTTCTTCCGCGATCTGCAGGATGTCGATTATGAATCTGCAATCGCCATGGTGCATTCCCGGTTCAGCACGAACACGAACCCAAGCTGGGAGAGAGCCCATCCGAACCGTTTCATCGTACACAACGGCGAGATCAACACCATCCGCGGAAACGCCGACAAGATGCTGGCCCGTGAGGAGACGATGTCCTCCCCGATGCTGCAGGATGAACTGCACAAGGTTCTGCCGGTTGTCAACACCCAGGGTTCTGACTCTGCAATGCTCGACAACACACTCGAGTTCCTGACCATGAGCGGTATGGATCTTCCGCTGGCTGTCATGATCACGATCCCGGAGCCGTGGGCAAACAACGATACGATTTCCCAGGAGAAACGTGATTTCTATCAGTATTATGCAACGATGATGGAGCCGTGGGACGGACCGGCATCGATCCTGTTCTCCGACGGAGATGTGATGGGAGCAGTGCTCGACCGCAACGGTCTTCGTCCTTCCCGTTACTACATCACTAACGATGGATTTCTGATCCTCTCCTCTGAGGTCGGTGTTCTGGAAGTTCCGGAAGAAAAAATCGTCTTAAAAGAGCGTCTCCATCCGGGCAAGATGCTTCTCGTCAACACCGTACAGGGAAAAGTCTTAAACGATGAGGAAGTCAAAGAATATTACGCAAAGAAACAGCCGTACGGCGAATGGCTCGACAGTTATCTGGTACAGTTAAAGGATATCAAAATCCCGAATCTGCCGGTCGAAGAGTACACGAAAGAAGAGCGGATGCGCCTGCAGAAAGCGTTCGGCTACACCTACGAGGAGTACCGTTCCTCCATCGGAAAGATGGCATTAAACGGTGTCGAGGCAACCGCTTCGATGGGTATCGATACCCCGCTTGCCGTTCTCTCCCATGAGCATCAGCCGCTGTTCAACTATTTCAAACAGCTCTTTGCACAGGTAACGAACCCGCCGATCGACTGCATCCGTGAGGAGATCGTAACTTCCACAAGCGTTTACGTCGGACGTGACGGAAACCTGCTTGAGGAGGAGCCGAAGAACTGCCAGGTATTAAAGATCAACAATCCGATCCTGACCAATACCGATATGCTGAAGATCAAGAACATGAAAGTCGAAGGCTTCAAGGCAGTGACCGTTCCGATCACCTACTACAAGAGCGCACCGCTTGACCGTGCGATGGACCGCCTTTTCGTCGAGGTTGACCGTGCACACCGGGCAGGAGCCAACATCCTGATTCTCTCTGACCGCGGTGTCGATGAGAACCATGTGGCGATTCCATCCCTCCTGGCTGTATCTGCGGTTCATCAGCATCTGGTAAAAACGAAAAAGAGAACTTCTCTTGCGATTATTCTGGAGTCCGGCGAGCCGCGCGAGGTGCACCATTTCGCAACACTGCTCGGCTACGGTGCCTGCGCAATCAACCCGTATCTGGCACTCGACACGATCCATGAGCTGATCGAAGAGGGCATGATCAAGAAAGATTACTACGCAGCCGTTGAAGATTACAACCACGCAGTCATCTCTGGTATCGTAAAAATCGCAGCGAAGATGGGTATCTCCACGATCCAGTCGTATCAGGGTTCCCAGATCTTCGAGGCCATCGGTATCTCAGCAGATGTCATCGACAAATACTTCACCGGTACGGTCAGCCGTGTCGGCGGTATTACCCTGGAAGACATTGCAAAAGATGTCGATGAGCGTCATTCCCAGGCATTCGATCCGCTGGAGCTGTCTACCGATCTGACACTGGACAGTATCGGCCGTCATAAATCGAGAAGCCAGGGCGAGGAGCACCGCTACAATCCGCGCACCATTCATACACTGCAGGAGTCCACAAGACGCGGCGACTACAAGATGTTCAAAGAGTACACAGCAATGGTCGACAGCGAGGAGAGCGGCTATCTGCGGAGCCTGATGGACTTCGATTATCCGGAGCAGGGCGTTCCGCTCGAAGAAGTTGAGAGCGTAGATTCTATCGTAAAACGATTCAAAACAGGTGCGATGTCCTACGGTTCTATTTCTCAGGAGGCACATGAGACACTGGCAATTGCCATGAACCGTCTGCATGGAAAATCCAACACTGGTGAGGGCGGTGAGAGTGATGACCGTCTCGAATCCCCGGAGAGATGCTCCGCGATCAAACAGGTAGCATCGGGAAGATTCGGCGTTACCAGCAAATACCTTGTCAGTGCAAAAGAGATCCAGATCAAGATGGCTCAGGGTGCAAAACCGGGCGAGGGCGGCCACTTACCGGCCGGAAAGGTTTACCCGTGGATTGCAAAAACACGTCACTCCACACCGGGTGTATCCCTGATTTCCCCGCCGCCGCACCACGACATCTACTCCATCGAGGACCTTGCACAGCTGATTTATGACCTGAAAAACTCGAATGTGAATGCAAGAATCTCCGTTAAACTGGTATCCGAAGCAGGTGTTGGTACTGTCGCAGCCGGTGTTGCAAAAGCCGGAGCACAGGTTATCCTGATTTCCGGATATGATGGAGGAACGGGAGCAGCACCGAGAAGTTCCATCCACAATGCAGGACTTCCATGGGAGTTAGGCCTTGCCGAGACCCATCAGACGCTGATCAAAAACGGCCTCCGTAACCGTGTCATGATCGAGACCGATGGTAAGCTGATGAGCGGCCGTGACGTTGTGATTGCAGCACTCCTTGGCGCCGAGGAATTCGGTTTTGCGACCGCACCGCTTGTAACGATGGGATGCGTTATGATGCGTGTCTGCAACCTCGATACCTGCCCGATGGGTATTGCAACCCAGAACCCGGAGCTGCGCAAACGTTTCCGCGGCAAACCGGAGTACGTCATCAACTTCATGCGCTTCATCGCAGAAGAGATGCGGGAATACATGGCAAAACTTGGCTTCCGCACCGTTGACGAGATGGTCGGCCGTTCCGACTTCTTAAAGAGAAATGATAAAGTGACGAACGAGCACGCAGACCGCGTAGACTTAAGCCAGATCCTGAACAATCCGTTTGCAAAAGCAGGCGAGAAGGTAACGTTCGATCCGAAAGATGTTTACGACTTCAAACTTGGCGCAACCCTGGATGAGAAGGTACTCTTAAAGAAATTCGGTCCGGCAATGGATAAGAAAGAGAAGAAGACCGTCAAAGTCGAGATCACCAACACCGATCGTACCGTGGGAACGATTCTTGGTGCCGAGATCACCAGAAAATTCGGCACCTCTCTGGAGCCGGATACGTACACCGTACAGTGCAAGGGTGCCGGCGGACAGAGCTTCGGAGCATTTATTCCAAAAGGACTGACCCTGGAACTTGAGGGCGATTCGAACGATTACTTCGGAAAAGGCCTCTCTGGCGGAAAACTGGTTGTCTACCCGCCGAAAGCAAGAAAGTATAAACCGGAAGAAAACATCATCGTCGGAAACGTTGCCCTCTACGGCGCAACGAGCGGTGAGGCGTACATCAACGGTATCGCAGGAGAGCGTTTCTGTGTCAGAAACTCCGGTGCTTACGCCGTTGTCGAGGGTGTCGGTGAGCATGGATGCGAGTATATGACCGGCGGCCGTGTCGTTGTCCTCGGCGCAACCGGAAAGAACTTTGCAGCCGGCATGAGCGGCGGTATCGCTTATGTCCTGGATGAAAAGAGCAACCTGTACCGCAATTTGAACAAGGAAATGATTTCGATTGAACTGGTAGAAAGCAAATACGATATTGCAGAGCTGAAAAACATGATTGAAAAACACGTCGCACACACCGGCTCTGAAAAAGGTAAAGAAATTCTCACACACTTTGACGAATATCTGCCGAAATTCAAGAAGATCATTCCGAATGACTATAAGCGCATGATGATGCTGAGTGCCCAGATGGAAGACAAGGGCCTTAGCAGCGAACAGGCACAGATTGAAGCATTTTACGAAAGCATGCGTAAGTAGGAGGAAGAAGAATTATGGGTAAGCCAACTGGATTTATGGAATATCAGCGCAAGACGGGAAACACCGTTGCCCCGCTTGAGCGTATCAAAAACTTTAAGGAATTTCATCTGCAGCTCCCGAAAAAGGAACAGCAGATGCAGGCTGCCCGCTGTATGGCATGCGGTGTACCGTTCTGCCAGGCGGGAACCATGATTGCGGGAATGGCCTCCGGCTGTCCGCTGCAGAACCTCGTTCCGGAGTGGAATGACCTTGTGTATCTTGGAAACTATGAGCAGGCATACCGCCGCCTCACCAAGACAAACTGTTTTCCGGAATTTACCTCCCGTGTCTGCCCGGCACTCTGCGAAGCAGCCTGTACATGCAACGTAAACGGAGACCCGGTCTGCACGAAGGAAAATGAACGCGCGATCATCGAAAACGCATGGGCAACCGGCCTGATTACGCCGCAGCCGCCGAAAGTGCGCACCGGAAAACGCGTTGCCGTTGTAGGAAGCGGTCCTTCCGGCCTTGCAGCAGCGATGCAGCTCAACCGCCGCGGCCATTCTGTTACGGTCTTTGAACGCCGCGACCGCGTGGGCGGACTTTTACGCTACGGTATTCCGAACATGAAACTTGATAAGAGCGTCATCGACCGCCGTGTGGATCTGATGAAGGCCGAGGGCATCGAGTTTGTGACGAATGCTGATATCGGAAAAGATGTAAAAGCTGACAAACTCTTAAAAGAATTTGACCGTGTCCTGCTCTGCTGCGGTGCGGCAAATCCAAGAGATATCAAGGCAGAGGGAAGAGATGCAAAGGGCATCTACTTTGCTGTCGATTTCCTGACTTCCGTAACGAAGAGTCTTCTGGATTCCAATTTTGAGGATCATGCCTACATCGATGCCAAGGGCAAACACGTTGTTGTCATCGGAGGCGGCGACACCGGTAATGACTGTGTCGGAACTTCCATCCGTCTCGGTGCCAAATCTGTGACACAGCTTGAGATGATGCCGAAAGCACCGGATCAGCGTGCCGAGAACAATCCGTGGCCGGAGTGGCCGAAGATCTGCAAGACGGATTACGGCCAGGAAGAGGCAATCGCCGTATTCGGCCATGATCCGCGGATTTACCAGACAACCGTAACGGAATTTATCAAAAACAAAAAGGGTGAAGTCTGCCAGAAGACCGTAAAACTGACACCGAAAAAAGATGAGAAATCCGGCCGCATGATGATGGTTCCGGTTGAGGGAACAGAAGAGATTCTCCCGGCAGATCTCGTTCTTATTGCAGCAGGCTTTTTAGGATCCCAGAAATATGTGACCGATGCATTTAAAGTGGAAGTCAACCAGCGCACCAACGTGAAGACAGATGACGGAAAATACCAGACAACAAAAGAAAATGTCTTCACCGCAGGCGATATGCACCGCGGCCAGTCCCTGGTCGTATGGGCGATCCGCGAGGGACGCGAGGCAGCAAAGGCAGTCGATGAATCCCTGATGGGATACACGAATCTCTAAGTTTTTCTTGACAAAACACGCGAAAAACTGCTATAATATGCCCAAAACAAGGGTGTTTTTACGCAAGGTGTCTTTCTGCCCTGCCGCGTGAAAGCACCCTTTTCGTTTAGAATCGTCTTTGATAAAGGAGAGAATCGATATGGCAAAGTATACGAAGGAAGCGATCCTTCAGATGGCGGAGGAAGAAGATGTTGAATTTATCCGCCTGCAGTTTACCGATATGTTTGGAATGATGAAAAATATGGCCATCACCGCCGGACAGCTGGAAAAAGCCCTGAATAATCAGTGCGTTTTCGATGGCTCTTCGTTCGAAGGATTTGTCACCATCGAGGAAGCAGACATGTTTCTGCACCCGGATCTCGACACCTTTGCAATACTTCCGTGGCGTCCGCAGCAAGGAAAGGTTGCAAGATTGATCTGTGATGTGTATGATAGAGAGGGGAATCTTTATGCAAAGAGTTCCCGGACCATCCTTCAGAAGGTAATTTCCGAAGCGAAAGCGATGGGCTATGAGTTTGAAATCTCACCGGAGTGTGAATTTTTCCTGTTCCACACCGATGAGGACGGCGGAGCAACGAGTGTAACGCACGACAAAGGCGGTTATCTGGATCTTGGACCGCTGGATCTGGGAGAAAACGCGCGGCGCGATATGGTGCTGACTCTCGAAGAAATGGGAATCGACGTTGAGTCTTCCTTCCACGAGGTAGCGGCAGGCCAGCACGAACTGGATTTCTGTCCGGCTGCAGCACTTCGGACGGCAGATCAGCTGATGACTGCCAAATTTGCTATCCGTACGATTGCAAAACGTCATGGCCTTCACGCAACCTTTATGCCAAAACCAAAAACCGGAGTTCACGGATCGGGTCTTCATCTTTCCTTCTCCCTGTTTCAGGAGGGAAAAGATGTGTTTGCCGACAAATCCGATGAATACGGGCTCAGCAAAGAGGCATATTACTTTATGGGCGGACTGATGAAACACATCAGCGGAATCGCAGCGATTACCAATCCGCTTGTAAACTCCTACAAACGTCTGACACCGGGATACGGTGCACCGATCTACGTGGCATGGTCTGCAAAGAACAGAAGCCCGCTGATCCGCATTCCGCTGACGGGAGACGGTATCATGGCCATTGAGCTTCGATGCCCGGATTCGGCAGCCAATCCGTACCTAGCACTTGCTGTCTGCATGGCAGCAGGACTTGACGGTATCAAACAGAAAATCGTTCCGCCGTCCCCGGTGGACCGCAATATTTCCGATCTGACAGAAGAAGAACGAAACGCGATGCAGATCACCCTTCTCCCGGGAAGCCTTGGAGAAGCGGTCGCAGAGTTAAAGAAAGACGATTTTCTGTGTCAGGTACTCGGCCAGGAATTTGTGAATGGATATATCAATGCCAAAGAAGAAGAGTGGCATGAGTATCTCCGCCAGGTATCCGACTGGGAGACCGAGAAATATCTGTACCGTATTTAGACGACGAAGGGGCCTGAAAATGCATGAGCAGCATAGTGATAGTACTTCCCAAAATAGAAGATGGAAAGCGCATCCGGGATATTCTGGCAAAAAGAGGATATGAAATCGATGCTGTCTGTTCGACAGCGGCAGCGGCGCTCGGAGAGATGAACAACTTAAACGGCGGTATCGTCATCTGCGGCTACAAGCTCCCGGATATGTTTTTTACGGATCTGAATGAGTGTATGCCGTCCGGCTTCCAGATGCTTCTGATTGCATCGAGCCGCGCATTAAGTGCGGTGGAGGGAACCGGAATCATGGCGGTTACGATGCCGCTTTCCGTGTACGAGCTGGTCAATACACTGGAGATGATGCTGCAGAGTGCGGCACGGCGCAGAAAGAAAGAGCGGGCAAAGCCAAAGGTGCGCAGCGCCGAGGAACAGCACATCATCGATCGTGCAAAAAGCCTTCTGATCGAACGAAATCACATGACCGAGTCGGAGGCCCATCGCTACATGCAGAAATGCAGCATGGACAGCGGCACCAATCTGGTTGAAACGGCACAGATGGTGCTGACGCTTTTGACAGAGTAAGAAAAAGTGAAAAGGAGCGACATAATAATGTTCAAAATCAATGACAATTATCTGAAATTGCCGGGAAGCTATCTGTTTTCCACCATTGCAAAAAAAGTTGCAGCTTACACCGAGGCAAATCCGGACGCGAAAATCATCCGTCTTGGAATCGGCGACGTAACCCAGCCGATCGCACCGGCGATCATTGAAAAGCTGCACGGAGCAGTGGATGAGATGGGACACGCAGAGACCTTCCACGGATATGCACCAGATCTTGGATATGCTTTCCTTCGCGATACCATCGCAAAAAATGATTATCAGGACAGAGGATGCGATATCTCATCTGATGAAATTTTTGTATCGGACGGCGCAAAATGCGACTGCAGCAACATTCAGGAGATCTTCAGCCTGGACAACAAGATCGCTGTATGCGACCCGGTTTATCCGGTTTATGTAGACTCCAACGTAATGGCAGGCCGTGCCGGTGACTACGACGCAGCAACCGAGCGTTTCACGAATGTGATTTACATGCCGTGTACCGCAGAAAACAACTTCACCCCGGAGCTCCCGAAAGAAACCCCGGATCTGATTTATCTGTGCTTCCCGAACAACCCGACCGGCGCTATGGTTTCCAAAGCCGAGCTGCAGAAATGGGTTGATTATGCAAATAAAGTAGGAGCCATCATCCTGTATGATGCTGCATACGAGGCATATATCTCAGAAAAAGACATTCCGCATTCCATCTATGAGTGCGAGGGTGCAAGAACATGTGCCATCGAAATGCGCAGCTTCTCCAAGAACGCAGGCTTTACCGGTATGCGTCTTGGATTCACCGTTATCCCGAAAGACATCAAATCCGGCGATGTGACTCTGCACAGCCTGTGGGCACGCCGTCACGGAACGAAATACAACGGAGCTCCGTACATCATCCAGAGAGCCGGCGAGGCTGTTTACTCTCCGGAAGGAAAAGCACAGTTAAAAGAGCAGGTTGCTTACTACATGAAGAACGCAAAAGTCATCTACGACGGATTAAAAGGCGCAGGCTACACCGTATCCGGCGGCGTCAACGCTCCGTATATCTGGCTGAAAACACCGGGAAATATGACTTCCTGGGAGTTCTTTGATCACCTGCTTGCAGACGCAAACGTAGTCGGAACACCAGGATCAGGCTTCGGCCCGAGCGGAGAAGGCTACTTCCGTCTGACTGCATTCGGTACGTATGAGAATACAGTAGAGGCAGTGGAGAGAATCAAAAAACTGTAAATTGTGTGCGAAATACCAATAAAACGGAATTTCTGCGCAATTTTATAAACACGCGAAAAAATAATTTTGCATAGATAAAATTCATGAAAAATGCATTAGAATTTATATAAAATCCGTAAAAATTAGGTGTTTACAAATGCAAAACTGCTGTGCTATAATGCACAATATGAAAAAGGCAGTGAAGGAAACTCCGTATGCGGAATCTGACAGGAAGCCGATGTCACCGACTGAGAGCATCAGCATGGAGGAAACATACAATGGGGAACATTCCGGAGCCGGTCTGCTGAACATGAGATCCGAACAGGAAATCAAGTAGGCAGATCCGTGATACGCGTTAAGTATAAATGAGTGGGCGTTTTCCCCCGGAAAACCGGAGAGAAAAACGCAATGCGGGTGGTACCGCGGGAACATAAAATATCCCGTCCCGGAACAGTAGTTAAAAAACTGTTCCGGGACTTTTTTATTTGAAAAAGCAATCCGGGACAGGTGAGAAAGAGAGGAGAACAAGACATGGAATTTATGACAGGCGTAAAGAAAAAAGAAGACATCTCCGTAAAAACTCTGCTGGAGACACCGGAAGGCACAGAAGTAAAACTCGAAGGAGCCGTACACATCATCCGTGACATGGGCGAGGTTGCCTTTGTCATCTTAAGAAAGAGCGAGGGACTCGTTCAGTGTGTGTACGAAGAAGGAAGTGTTGACTTCCCGCTGAAAGATCTGAAAGAGGAATCGGCAGTTGCCGTAACCGGAACGGTCAAAAAAGAGGACCGCGCACCGGGCGGCGTCGAAGTCAGGCTGCAGACCATCACCGTTCTTTCCGAGCCGACCGAGCCAATGCCGCTCGCAGTCAACAAATGGAAAATGAACACCTCCCTTGAAGCAATGCTGAACATGCGGCCGATCGCTCTTCGAAACGTCAGAGAGCGTGCAAAATTCCGCATCCAGGAAGGCGTGGTACGGGCGTTCCGTGATTTCCTTCATTCCCAGGGATTCACCGAAATCCATACACCGAAGATCGGCGCGAAAGGCGCTGAAGGCGGCGCAAACATCTTCAAGTTGGAATATTTCCACCGCCCGGCTGTCCTGGCACAGAGCCCGCAGTTCTACAAACAGATGCTTGTCGGCGTGTTTGACCGTGTCTTTGAAGTCGGACCGGTTTTCCGTGCAGAGAAACACAACACGAAACGTCATCTGAACGAATATACCAGCCTTGACTTTGAGATGGGCTACATCGAGGATTACACCGACATCATGGCAATGGAAACCGGATTTTTACAGTACATGGTGGAACTCCTCAAAAAGGATTATGCAAAAGAGCTGGAAATTTTGAAGGTTCAGCTTCCAAAGACAGAAGAAATTCCGACGGTACCGTTTGCAAAAGCGAAAGAGCTGGTAGCCGAGAAATATAACAGAAAGATCCGCAACCCATTCGACCTTGAGCCTGAGGAGGAGCTACTGATCGGCCGGTATTTTAAAGAGGAATACGATGCAGACTTCGTATTTGTCACAGAGTATCCATCGAAAAAAAGACCTTTCTATGCAATGGATGACCCGGAAGATACGAGATACACGAAAAGCTTTGACCTTTTGTTCCATGGAATGGAAATTACAACCGGAGGCCAGCGTATCCATGATTACAAAATGCTTTCTGAAAAGATTGCAGCCCGCGGAATGACAGAAGAGGGCATGGAGCAGTACTTAAGTGCCTTCAAACACGGTATGCCGCCGCACGGAGGTCTTGGTATTGGTCTGGAACGTCTTACAATGAAGCTGATCGGTGAGGACAACGTCCGCGAGACAACGCTGTTCCCGCGTGATCTTACAAGACTGGAGCCGTAAGCGGATCCTGCCGGAAAACAGAAAAAAGGAGAACGAGTGAAATGGCAAATGTGATTTCAGATGAAACGATGGAATATGTCGGCATCCTGGCAAAGCTGGAATTAAAGGATGAGGAAAAAGAATCCGCACGGCAGGATATGCAGAAGATGCTGGACTATGTGGATAAATTAAACGAGCTGGATACAAGCAAAGTAGAACCGATGACACATATCTTCGAGATGGGAAATGTATTCCGCGAGGATGAGGTGACGAACGGCGACGACCGTGATGAAATGCTTGCCAACGCACCGGAAGTCAAAGAGGGCCAGTACAAGGTTCCGAAAACGGTAGAATAGCAGGAGGACGAAAGAGATGGAAATCAAAGATATGACAGCAGTACAGCTTTCTGCCGCAATCAAAGAAGGAAAAATCACCGTATCGGACGCTGTGGAAGCGTCCCTTGCGGCAGTCAGAGCATCGGAAGCGTCGATTCATGCATTCCTTCTTGTTGATGAAGAGGGCGCGCGTGCGCGTGCGGCAGAGGTGCAGAAAAAAATTGACGCAGGAGAACTTAACGGACCGCTTGCCGGTGTTCCGGTTGCGATCAAGGACAACATCTGTACGAAAGGCCTTGCGACGACGTGTGCGTCAAAAATTCTGCAGAACTTTGTTCCGACGTATGATGCAGAGGTTATCACACGGCTCGAAGAGGCGGGAGCCGTTATCATCGGAAAGACAAACATGGATGAGTTTGCGATGGGAAGTACGACAGAGACTTCCGCGTACGGCGTGACGAAAAATCCATGGAACACCGAACACGTTCCAGGCGGTTCCTCCGGCGGTTCCTGCGCAGCCGTTGCAGCAGGAGAAGTACCGATGGCACTTGGCTCCGATACCGGCGGATCGATCCGTCAGCCGAGTTCCTTCTGCGGCGTAACCGGCATGAAACCGACGTACGGCACCGTTTCCCGTTACGGACTGATCGCTTATGGTTCCTCCCTCGACCAGATCGGACCGGTCGCAAAGGATGTGACAGACTGTGCAGCACTGCTGCAGACGGTCGCTTCGTATGATGCAAAAGATGCGACATCGATGAAACGCGACGATTACGATTTCATGAGCGCTTTAAAAGAAGATGTCTCCGATCTGAAAATCGGTATTCCGAACAGCTGCTTCGGCGAAGGCCTGGATCCGCAGGTGAAGGAATCCATTTTAAAAGCTGCCGATGTCCTGAAGGCACGCGGAGCAGAAGTAGAGTATTTCGATCTCGACCTCATTGATTATGCCATTCCGGCTTACTACGTTATTGCATCCGCTGAGGCAAGCTCCAACCTGGAACGCTTCGACGGCGTGAAATACGGTTTCCGTGCCAAAGAGTACGAAGGACTCCACGATATGTATAAGAAGAGCCGTTCTGAGGGCTTCGGTCCAGAGGTGAAACGACGGATTATGCTGGGAAGCTTCGTCTTAAGCTCCGGTTACTACGATGCGTATTATCTGAAAGCACTGCGCACGAAAGCCCTGATTAAAAAAGAGTTTGACCGCGCATTTGAAAAATACGATATGATTTTAAGCCCGGCAGCACCATCGACCGCACCGCGTCTCGGGGAATCGCTTTCCGATCCGCTGCAGATGTATCTGGGCGATATTTACACCGTATCCGTCAACCTCGCCGGCCTTCCGGGCATCACCGTTCCGTGCGGCATGGATGACAAGGGGCTTCCGATCGGCATGCAGCTTATCGGAGACTGTTTCTCAGAGAAAAAACTGTTCCGTGCAGCATACACCTATGAGCAGGCACGCGGTGCATTCGGACAGCCAGAAAAATTGTAAGGAGGAAGCAAAACAATGTCAAAACAGTATGAAACCGTCATCGGACTTGAAGTACATGTGGAGCTTGCGACGAGAACAAAAATTTTCTGCGGCTGCTCTACCGCATTCGGCGGTGCGCCGAACACCCACACCTGCCCGGTCTGCACCGGTATGCCGGGATCCCTTCCGGTATTAAATAAGAAGGTTGTCGATTACGCCCTGCGCGTCGGACTGGCTGCAAACTGCAAAATCAACCAGCTCTGCAAATTCGACCGGAAGAACTATTTCTACCCGGACAACCCGCAGAACTATCAGATTTCCCAGCTGTATCTGCCGATCTGCCACGATGGATATGTCGAGATTGACACCGCAGCGGGAAAGAAGAAAATCGGCATTCATGAGATCCATATGGAAGAAGATGCCGGAAAGCTGATCCACGATGAGTGGGAGGATTGCTCGCTCGTCGACTATAACCGAAGCGGCGTTCCGCTGATCGAGATTGTATCCGAGCCGGATATGCGCTCTGCGGAAGAGGTTATCGCTTATCTGGAAAAACTGCGTATGATGATTCAGTATCTCGGCGCATCCGACTGCAAACTGCAGGAGGGCTCGATGCGTGCCGATGTCAACCTTTCGGTCCGTGAGGTTGGAAGTGAGAAATTCGGAACACGTACCGAGATGAAGAACCTGAACTCCTTTAAGGCAATCGGAAGAGCGATCGAGGGAGAGCGTGCAAGACAGATCGAGCTGATCGAGGAAGGAAAAGCCGTTGTCCAGGAGACCCGCCGCTGGGACGACAACAAAGAGTATTCCTACGCGATGCGTTCGAAAGAGGATGCGAAGGATTACCGCTACTTCCCGGACCCGGATCTGCCGCCGGTGCACATTTCCGACGAGTGGATCGACCGCATTGTGAAATCCATGCCGGAATTCCAGCCGGAAAAACAGGCACGCTACGTGGAGCAGTACGGACTGCCGCAGTACGATGCGGGCATTCTGACCGGTTCCAAGAAGCTGTCCGATCTCTTTGAGGAGACGACGGCGCTCTGCGGCAAACCGAAAAAAGTGGCAAACTGGCTGATGGGCGAGACCTTACGTCTCTTAAAGGAGAACGGCCAGGAGCCGGAGGATCTGCAGTTTTCACCGAAGCATCTGGCATCCCTGATCGAACTGGCAGAAGCCGGATCGGTCAACAACCAGGTGGCAAAAGAGGTATTTGAGCAGATCTTTGCAGAGGATGTCGATCCGGAAGCATACGTCGAGGAGCACGGACTGAAAACCGTAAACGACACCGGCCTTCTGGAAGAAACTGCGAGAAAAGTTCTGGAAAACAACCCTGGCCCGGTAGAGCAGTACAAATCCGGAAAGACAAAAGTCCTCGGATTTCTGGTCGGCCAGGTCATGAAAGAAATGAAAGGCAAAGCCAACCCGGCAGCAGCAGGAGAGCTGCTGCAGAAGCTGCTGTCTGAATAAAGAAAACAGAATTGCACGAATGGAGGCCTGGAAATGGTCTCCATTTTTCAGCCCGAAAAATCAAAGAAAATGCATAATCTGCCTCCTTTTGGGAAATTCTTTATAAAGAAACCGGAAGAGATAAAAAGACGATACAAAATCCGGAAAAAGGAGGTTTCTTTACATGAAAGGACTGGATTACACCGCACTCACCGTTGCAATCATCGGAGCCGTCAACTGGGGCTTGATCGGATTCTTCCGCCTCGACCTCGTCGCCCTGATCTTCGGAAACATGACGTGGCTGAGCCGCATCATCTACGCGGTTGTCGGCATCTGCGGTCTCTACCTGATCTCCGTCTACGGAAGAATTTCCGACCACGTACTGGGACAGGCGTAAGAACAGGACCCTCTCATATACGCAGAGAAAGGCGGTATGAGAGGGTTTTCTTTTGCTGTTTTAGGAAGGACAAAACAAATATTGCGGCCCTCTGTATGGTTTTGAGCAGGGATATGGATCAGAAAAAGAAAAAATACCGGATGCTTCTGATGCAGCTTTCCTGTGCTGTTCTGCTGGCAAGTGATGCTGCAGCGTGGGCATTCCGCGGAAGTCCGGGGAGTCTGGAAAGAGGTATTGTGTATGTGAGTAACTATCTGGTTTGAATGTGATAGATCTTGCTGAATGGATTGCCCTTGCAGCAATTTTTATCCAATGCGTCGTAAAACCCCTTGCTTCAGCTATGGGGATATAAGACGCGTCCATCGAATTTACGCAAGTAATTGAGATGGACAAAATAGTGGTTGTATTAAATGAAAAAATATAGTATAATACAAACATGAATACAACATATAAATTAAACAACAATGTCGTCTATTCGTGCAAATACCATGTAGTATGGTGTCCTAAATATAGACGAAAAGTATTAACCAATGGTGTAGATACCAGGTTGAAGGAACTGCTCACAGAGTATGCTGCAAATCTTTCTGTAGAGATTCTGGAAATGGAAATCATGCCGGATCATGTTCATATGCTGCTGGAAGTAGACCCTCAGTTTGGAATCCACAAAGCTGTAAAATCGTTCAAAGGCTATACGTCCAGAATTTTAAGACAGGAATTTCCCCATCTCAAAACGAAAATGCCGACGCTCTGGACAAACAGCTATTTTGTATCTACCGTTGGCGGTGCCCCGCTGGAAGCAGTAAAACAGTATATCGAAAACCAGAAAACATCGCAGAGACAAAAGGATAAGATGGGCTAATGCAAAAAGGGATCAAATTCAGGATCTACCCGAACAGAGAACAGAAAAACTTCATCCACCAGACGCTGGGATGCTGCCGGCTGATCTACAACCGGGGACTTGCCATGCGCAAGGAAAGCTATGAAGAAGGGAAGAAGATTGGATATACCCAGACTTCCGCCATGCTGACCGAACTGAAAAGACAGGAGGAGTTTGCTTTTTTGAAAGCAGCAGATTCCATTGCCTTACAGCAGTCTCTGCGGGATCTCGACCGGAGCTTTGTGAATTTCTTTCAAAAACGTGCTTCCTATCCAACCTTCAAGAGCAAACATAACCGGTTCCAGTCATACAGAACGGTCAATCAAAAAGATAATATCCGTATTGTGGGAAGATATATCAAACTTCCGAAACTTGGATTTGTCAAAATACGCCAGTCGATGGAAGTGGGAAAAATTAATCACGTAACCATTGAGTACACACCGGCCGGAAAATATTTTGCAGTCTTAAATATTGATTTCGAACCGGAACCACGCCCAAATGCTGGAGGAACGATTGGAATTGATGTCGGAATCAAAGCATTCTATTCTGACAGCAATGGAAATACGGTATCAAATCCCAGATATCTGGAACGCTCCATGCGAAAACTCATAAGAGAACAGCGCAGACTTTCCCGGAAGCAGAAAGATTCCCATAACCGCGGGAAGCAGCGGCTCAGGGTAGCCAGAGTGCATGAGAAAATAGCCAATCAGCGGAATGATTTCCTGCAGAAACAGTCAACGATGCTGGTGCGCGAAAACCAAACCATCTGTATCGAGGATCTGAGCGTGAAGGGAATGATCCGGAACCATAAACTGGCAAAATCCATAGCAAGTGTTTCCTGGGCAAAGTTTTTCGAAATGCTGGAATATAAAGCCAGCTGGTATGGAAATGAACTTCACAGAGTACCAACGATGTATCCGAGCAGTCAAACCTGCAGCTCTTGCGGCTACAGAAATCCACGGATAAAAAATCTGAGCATTCGTATCTGGGAGTGCCCGAAATGCCATGCAGTTCATGACCGGGATACGAATGCAAGCATTAATATTCTGAAAAAAGCACTGCAGATGCAGTCTGCATAAAGATGAAAAGCTGTACCGTAGGGCATACGGGAACAGGATAAACATAGCTTGTGGACACTGTGTAAGACATTGCAGTACCGTAAGGTATTCGTCAATGCAGTAGTGGAAGAAACAAGAATCCCCCTGCTTTAGCTGTGGGGAGCGTCAAATAGATGGTGATATATCGGAAGATCACGCGTGGTACTTAAGAGAACGGTACTTAGACATGGAAAGAGTTTAATACCCTGGAGAGGGGTTCGAAACGTGGAGGGAAACCGGGTTCGAAACCGCGATTTTGGAGAGCGTAAAAAAGGTAAAAAAACTGTATTGATAATATAACGCCCGTAGAGGGGTCTGGAGAGGGGGTAGCCAAGGAGTAGAAATGATCGATATTGTGGCAGCATTGGAATCATCATTTGATGAGATCCACTATTTAGATTTTTACCGGGAGATCTTTCCGGAGGGATCGTTTGAAGAAAAAGGTGTCTATGAGGATGGAAAATATAATGGGATTGCGGTAGCAATTGAAAAGGGTGGAAAGCGGACGAAACGTTTGACAGTGACGGATGATCTTGATGCGATCGCGGATATGGCTGCGAGTGATGATTTTTGCTTGATGAGTCCGATCAGCTACATTGGGAAGAGCCGGAAATCCTCAAATGCTCGTTTGATGTATGCGCTGGCGATTGATCTGGATGGGATAGAGGAGCGTCAGCAATGGGAATTTTTCATGGAACAGATCGACCGGGGACATGAGATGCTGAAATTTGTCTGGGGGCTGCCCCGCCCCACGTATTTGATCTCATCGGGCACAGGAATCCACATCTATTATGTCTTTCAGCAGCCGATTCCGATGTTCAAAAACATAGTGGAACAGCTGGAAAAACTGAAAAAACGGCTGACCTGGCAGGCATGGACGCAGGGAGCGTCCGCATTGCATGAAAAGGTACAGTATGAAAGCCTGTTCCAGGGATTTCGGGTGGTCGGCACGATCACAAAAGACGGAGGACGCTGCAGGGCGTTCCGCACCGGAGAAAAAGTGACGGTTGAATACTTAAATCGGTTTGTCCCGGGGGAATACAGGGCAGAAAATTTCGTGTACAAGTCGGATCTGCACCTGGAAGAGGCAAAGAAGAAATATCCAGAATGGTATCAGCAGCGGATCGTAGAAAAGCGACCGAAAAACACATGGACTTGTAAAAAGGACTTGTATGACTGGTGGATCCGGAAAATATTGGAGGGTGCAGAGCAGGGGCATCGCTATTGGTGCATAATGACATTGGCTACTTATGCGCAGAAGTGTGGTGTACCGCGGGAAGTGCTGGAAGAGGATGCTTACGGACTGATCCCTTTTATGAATAGCAGAGGTGATGAATTTACAGAAGATGACGTGCTGCACGCGCTTGAAGCTTATGCGGAAAGTTATATTACGTATCCGATTGACACGATTGTAGTACGGACAGGCATAGCGATTGAAAAGAATAAGCGAAATGGAAGAAATCAAGTGGTTCATCTGGAAAGAGCACGAGCCGTTCAGAACATTGATTATCCAAACGGAGAATGGAGAAATAAGGACGGTAGACCAGATAAATCGCAGATTGTGGTTGATTGGCGGATGACTCATCCAGATGGAACAAAAGCAGAATGTATCCGGGAAACTGGTCTAAGCAAGCCGACTGTGTACAGCTGGTGGAAAAAAATAGATTGGGTAGAGCTGCGAAGCTCGATGAACAGGGAGAATATGGTGCAGTTGTCCGGAGCGGATCAGCAGCAGGCAGCACAAAAAGTGGTCGTTATTGTTGAACGAATTGCAAAAGAAAGAGGAATTTCAGAGGAAGAAGCATACAAAATGTTTCTAAAGGGTGAATATTGAGATGAGTACGATTAAGGAGTTGGCGGAGACCTGCGGGGTGTCAGAGCAGGCTATTAGAAAATGGTGTGCGCGAAACCAAGTTGCGAAAGATGTTGCGCAACGTTATATCATAGATAAAACCACGGAAACGGCTATTTTACAGCATTATGGCAAGGATACGCGAAACCAAGTTGCGCAACCAACCGAAACTAGTTGCGAAACCAGCGAAACCATGAAAGAGATCATAGAAATGCTGCGAAAAGAGCTTGAAGCAAAGGACAAGCAGATCGAGAGCCTACAACATTCGCTGGATCGTACCACAGCCGCTCTTGTGTCTGCCCAGGAGAGCATAAAGGCAGCGCAGCTTCTACAGGCGAACAGTGAACAGAAGCTAAAAATGATCGAAAAGCCAGCTGAAGAAGCTGAAAGACAGGGAAGAAAACACTGGTGGCAGCGTTGGGTGGATTGAAAAAGCAGCAAAGTATCAAAATTAATTTTGATACTTTGCCGGACAAAAAAAAGAGTGATGAAAATCACTCTTTTTCTCTCTCCAGCAACAACATAGTTCAACCCTCAGAATAACTCGAAGTATCCCGGAGTAACAAGTACGAAGCTGGAACGTCTCTTATTATTGCAGTGTTATGTGTTGATTTACATATTATCTGCCTCATGAGATTTGATCACATTATAGCCGGAAAACACACTGTCGTCAATTGACAAAAGGAAAAACCTGCTGTAAAATAGTCTTAAAATTAATTTTAAGACTAAGAGAGAGGAGAGTGAACATGGCGATAGAAACGGTGCAGGAGAAAAACAAAAGACTGACCAAGGAAGTCCAGGAGTTAAAAAAAGCCCTGGCTGATATGACAGACATTGTGATCAACAAAGACAAAGAGATCGATCGGATGCGAAAAAGGGCAGAAACAGATTTTGCCGGATCTCCGACATATCTGCAGATGTGCGAGAAAATCAAAAGACTGAATGCAGAGGTTACCCTGGCTGAGAAGAGAATCGCTGTGCTGCAGCAACGCTGCAGCGAATATAGCCAGCGTAGTGCGGCGCCGGATCTCAAACATAATGAACGGGGTGCCGGAAGAAAGAAAGCATTGTCAGAAGATCAGATTGCCGAATTTGAAAAGCTGCTGCAGCAAGGTGCTGGCGAAAAGCAGCTCAGGGAAAGATTCGGGTTAAGCCGCAGCAGCTATTTTTTGTACAAAAAGAGACTAGCGGAAAAACAATAAATATGAATGTGCGCAAGGGCGAGAATGGAGTCAAGAGAACGAGGGAGCATAAGGAATTCCCGGGAGGGAATGATAGCGGACTGAGTGACCTTGACGGAATGGAGCGACTATGCTGCTGCAGAAAGGAAACATTTTGTTTCCGGCAATTACCGCGGCAGCAGCAGATTTAGGGGAAGGCGTCCGCCCGCACCTTTTTAAAGGGGCGTTGAGGACTCCACGAAGTGCCCAGGAGGATATGCGCTTGCGCATATTCATACTGGGTACTTGTTTGGAGCTGTCAGACGTGTTATGATAGACCGAGAACGTAGTGGAGACGGGAGGCGTAGAACATGAGAACAACGCAACACTCAAGCCGGGAATGGGGGTTGGCAAGGCATAATGACCGGGACTTCGACATAACCCATGCAGACCATATTGATCCGGGGAAACAGAAAGAAAACAGCTATCTCAACGTCTATCGGGATAAGAACATGACCTTTCAGGAAGCGGAACTAAAATTTTATACAGAAGCGTTCGCTGACCTGTTGCAAGACATGAATGCGCGTGCAGTTGCTGCGCGACATGCAGAGCGTTGTAAAACGCCTGCAGATCTGCTTAAAAGCAAAAAGACAGCCCCGGAAGAGGTCATTTACCAGATCGGCAACAAAGATGATACAGTGGATCCTAATCAGCTGATAGCGGTGTATAACGAATTTAACGCTTGGCACAGGGAAAAGTTTGGACATCACATCAAGAGGTTGGATGTGGCGCTGCATCTTGACGAGCAAACGCCGCACGTCCACGTCCGGCAGGTCTGGACATACAGACATCCAGCCGGGTATCTTGCGATCGGGCAGGAAAAAGCATTAAAGCAGCTGGGGTATCAGCTGCCAGAGCCGGGCGCAAAAGAATCTCGAACAAATAACCGGAAGATAGTCTACACGAGAGAATGCCGGGAAAAATGGAATGAAATATGCCGAGAAAAAGGCATCGAGGTCGAGACAGAGCCAGAGAATCGGGCACCGAATAAGCAGAACCTGCGGAAAAATGACTATATCATTATGCAGCAGAGCGAAAAAATGAAAAAAATGGATTCTTTGCTTGCTGATCGGCAGAAAATCATTGATGATATGCAGCTGCTGATGAATCGGCAGCACGAAGTATTTAAACGTCTTAAATCGGAAATCGCGCAGGCAGAAGCCCGGAAAAGTGATCTGACAGATCAGATCAGCCTAAAAGAGAAAGCATTAGACATCCTAGATTCAAAGCATGTGGCAGCGGTCAAAGCAGAGCAGCAAGACAGAGAAATGGCAGCGCAGCTGGACACAGAACTCCGAGTAAAAAGAGAGAATCTCGAACAGCAGAAAAAAGAACTGGCTGAGCAAGAAGAAGCGCTACAAGACCTGCAGAACGATCTGCAAGCAGCCAAAGAAGAATTGGAGCGTGTGGAGGAGGAAGTCTGCACCAAAGTGCCAAAAAAGATCTTAAGAGAGCTTATACGCAGCGTTCCGGATAAATCAACTCTGAGCGAAGAAACACAGAATCTCATTAAAGTCGTTGATCCGCTGGTGAAAAAGAAAAAGCCATCCAGGTTTTTGAAAATGTAAATCTTAAAATTAATTGTAACACTACTGTGAAAACGGTAAAGGGTGAGCAAATGAATACATTAGAAAAAAAAGAATACTATGAGGTAAATCTTCCACCATATCTGCAGCACGATCTTGATGCAATGAAAGAAGGAAAGTATCCTTACGACTGTTTGTGGTGCGAACTGTATGGTTCCATAAATGCTGCTTATCCAATGCGTCGTAAAACCCCTTGCTTCAGCTATGGGGATATAAGACGCGTC
>ERZ837910.2559-NODE-2559-length-21933-cov-4.939345_pt1 | contig 21933 bp, 27 predicted proteins | sample MGYA00519940_ERZ837910 | MGnify/ENA primary metagenome ERZ837910 (study PRJEB31850, sample SAMEA3708825) | human gut metagenome | biome: human gut; feature: human-associated habitat; material: faeces | place: China | collected 2014 ... | reverse complement strand
AGGTACAGTAGTACTTCCAAATGGTACAGGTAAAACACAAAAAGTATTAGTATTCGCAAAAGGACCAAAAGCAGAAGAAGCTGAAAAAGCAGGAGCTGACTTCGTTGGTGCAGAAGAATTAATACCAAAAATACAAAATGAAAACTGGTTTGATTATGATGTAATCGTTGCAACACCAGACATGATGGGTGTTGTTGGTAGATTAGGTAAAGTATTAGGACCAAAAGGATTAATGCCAAACCCTAAATCTGGAACAGTTACAATGGATGTTACAAAAGCAATAAATGAAATCAAATCTGGTAAAGTTGAATATAGATTAGACAAAACAAACATTATTCACTTAGGATTTGGAAAAGTATCTTTTGGAGCAGACAAATTAGCAGAAAACTATGATACAGTAATGAATGCTATAATCAAAGCTAAACCAGCAGCTGCAAAAGGTCAATACATTAAGAGTGTTTCTATAACAACAACAATGGGACCTGGAATTTTCATTAACCAAAAATAGAATATTTAAGCCAAAGACAGTAGGCAAAAACAAGTCCTACCGAGGTTATAAAAATTATGTGTATATAAAGCACTTTTTATAATCTCGTATTAGGATATAAAAAGTGTTTTTAAATTTATTATTATAGATGGAATTAAGAATTATAAAATTCTTAAACCTCAAAAAAAATAGGAGGTGAAAATTAAAAATGGCAAGTGAAAAAATCTTAAATCAAAAGAAAGAAGAAGTAACAAAATTAGCTAACAAAATCAAAGAAGCTAAATTAGTACTTTTAACAGATTACAGAGGAATCAATGTTGAAAACGTAACAGAATTAAGAGCAGAATTAAGAAAAGCAAATGCTGAATATACTGTTATCAAAAACAACATAACAAGAAGAGCATTAACAGAAGCAGGAATCGAAGGTTTAGAATCTGAACTAGTAGGACCTACAGCTGTAATAATGAGTAATGAAGATTACTTAGAACCATCAAAAACAATTTATGAATTCACAAAAAACAATGAATATTATAAAATTAAAGGTGGAGTTATTGAAGGTAAAGTAATGACAGCAGAAGAAATCATAACATTAGCAAAATTACCATCAAAAGAAACATTACTATCTATGCTTGCTGGCGCATTACTTGCAAATATCCAAAAATTTGCAGTTGCACTTGATCAAGTTAGAATTCAAAAAGAAGAAGGTTCTGCAGAAGAAACAACAGCAGAAGCTTAGTTTTAAATTAGAATATTAGAGTTGCGAGCTTATATCGCTAAAAGTCATATATATGACTAATAAAAAAATAGGAGGATTATAAAATGAGTAAAGAAGAAATGATTGAAGAAATCAAAAAAATGACAGTAGTAGAATTATCAGAATTAGTAAAAGCAATAGAAGAAGAATTTGGAGTATCAGCAGTAGCAGCAGCTGCACCAGTAGCAGGAGCAGCAGCAGGAGAAGCAGCAGCTGAAAAAACATCTTTCAATGTTGTATTAAAAGAAGCAGGAGATCAAAAAATTAAAGTAATCAAAGTTGTTAGAGATGCAACAGGATTAGGATTAAAAGAAGCTAAAGAATTAGTTGATGGAGCACCAAAAACAGTTAAAGAAAACGTTTCTAAAGAAGAAGCAGAAGACTTAAAAGCTAAATTTACAGAAGTTGGAGCTGTTGTTGACTTACAATAATTTTTATAAAAAAAGAACTGTATTTTTTAATATAGTTCTTTTTTTATAGATATTTGATAAATGTTGTGCTATAATATTTAAAAACGATTTTGGGGGTAATATAAATGAATAAAGTAGGAATAATAGTTGCTATGGAAGAGGAAGAAGAAGCAATTTTAAATATAATGAATAATATAGAAGAAAAAGATGAATATGAAGTTACATTCAAAATTGGTCAAATCGAAAAAACAAAAGTTATAGTTGTTAAGTGTGGAGTAGGAAAAGTTAATGCAGCAAGAGTAACTCAAATCTTAATAGATAAATTCAATGTTGAATATGTAATAAATGTTGGTTCAGCAGGAGCACTAAATCCACTTTTAAATATTGGTGATATTGTAATAGGGGAAAAACTAATTCAACATGATTTTGATATAACAGCTTTTGACCACGATAAAGGCTATATAACAGGAGTAGGAGATTACATATGTAGTAATATTGATTTAATAGAAAAATTCAAAAATACAGCAAAATCATTAAAAAATGATAGCTATAAAATAACTAATGGTATAATTGCAACAGGTGATATTTTTTGCACAGATATTTCAATGAAAAATGAAATTTTTTCAAAGTTTAAGGCAGATTGTGTAGAAATGGAAGGTGCAGCAATAGCACAAGTTTGTTATTTAGATAAAATACCATTTATAGTAATAAGAAGCATTTCAGATTCACCAAATGGAAAAAATGAAATAGATTTTAATGAATTTATTGAATTAGCCTCTCAAAGGTGTGCAGAGATCATAAAAGAGTTTTTAAAATAAATTATAAAAAAGGAAAAAAATATGCAAAAAAGTTTTTTAAATAGGAAATGAACCTTCCTATTTAACTCTTATGATGATGCCACAAAGCAGAGGAAAGGAGGTGGGCAAGTGTTGAAAGCGAATGAACGTAGGCAGAAGATATTGGAAATTCTGTGTGTGCGCCGTCAGGAAACGATGGAAAATCTGGCACAGGAATTCAATGTTACAATCCGTACAATTCGGAATGATATTGAAGAATTGACACTTGCCCACCCAATTGAAACCGTGCGTGGCAGATATGGTGGAGGCGTCAGGGTTGCAGATGGCTATTATCTTGGACGTAAGTATTTAAAACCAAATCAACAGGAACTGTTGAAAAGACTTTCAGAAAATTTAACAGGCGAAGACCTCGCTACGATGAATAGCATCCTTTCCGAATTTGCTTTGACAAAAAGGGCAGAGAAATAAGTACTGTCTGAAAGATGGAGGTGAAAGGATTTGGAAAGGGTGTTTATCTGCAGTCCGTTCCGGGGAGCGGAAGAAAAGAATGTGGAGCTTGCCAGAAAATATGCCAGATTTGCCTATGAAAAAGGCTGTCTTCCGGTAGTGCCTCATTTGTATTTTCCACAGTTCCTAAAGGAAAGTGATGTTCAGGAACGGATGGCAGGGATTCAGTTTGGACTTTCATTGTTGAAAGAGTGCCGGGAAGTATGGGTATTCGGAGAAGTGATGAGTGAAGGCATGTGTATGGAAATTGCGGAAGCTGACCATGCAGGAATTCCCATCCGGTATTTTACGAAGCAAAACGGAGAATTTGTGGAAAGGAGCAGTTTATGAGCGAGGAATTGTTGAAAATTGCAGATGGTCTTTTGGCGGTTTCGGAAGGAGTCCGTGCCCTCGCAGGGAAGGCACATTCATGTAATTGTAGTAAAAATCAGGAAGAAGGACGAGTGCAGAAGGATGAAGAAAGCGGAAATGAGAAGAGTCAGGAGAAACAAGAGGATGCCGTTACCATTGAACAGGTCCGTGCGGTCATGGCATCCAAATCGCAGGATGGAAAAACGCAGCAGGTCAAAGCGCTGATTCAAAAGTATGGGGCAGATAAGTTATCCGGGGTACAGCCGGAGAAATATGCAGATTTGCTTCGTGATGCAAAGGCTCTTTAATGGGACAGCATGCGATATTATCCGCATCTGCCTCCAAACGATGGATGAACTGTACCCCATCTGCATTGTTGGAGAGGCAGTTTGCGGACGAGGAAAGTATCTACGTAGCGGAGGGAACTGCTGCCCATGCTCTTGCGGAACATAAGCTGAAACGGTTTCTCAAAAAGCGTTCCAAACGTCCGGTGTCTGATTATGACTGTGACGAGATGGAAGAATGCACAGATGATTATGTGTTCTTTGCAATGGAGCAGATTGAAAAGGCGAAGCAGTCATGCAGTGATCCGATAGTGATGATTGAGCAGAGGCTGGACTTTTCCAGATGGGTGCCGGAAGGATTCGGTACCGGGGATTTGGTTATCGTAGCTGATGATACTTTATACATTGTGGATTTGAAGTACGGAAAAGGCATTGCTGTATCTGCAGAATGGAATCCACAGATGCTTTTATATTCTTTGGGAGCATTGGAACTGTTCGATTCCCTTTATGACATTGAAAAGGTTAACATGACCATTCACCAGCCGAGACTGGAAAATGTCAGCACCTTTGAAATTACGGTTCATGACCTCATGGAATGGGCAGAGCAGGAGTTGATGCCGAAGGCAGAGATGGCAGCCAAAGGCGAAGGGGAGTTTGCAGTTGGAGATTGGTGTCGTTTCTGTAAAGCGAAAAATACCTGCCGTGCCAGAGCAGAAGAATATTTGCGATTGGCACAAATGGAGTTTAAACCACCGGAGCTTTTGTCAGAGGAAGAAATCGCAGAGGTTTTGAAGGTAGCGGATGAACTTGCCAAGTGGTCTGCAGATGTTTATGCCTATGCACAGGATGAAGCGATTACACACGGAAGGGTATGGAACGGATTCAAACTGGTAGAAGGCAGAAGTAACCGTAGAAAAAGGTATCCGGCAGAAACTGCATAAGTTTCCGATACCGGAATCCGAGATGGCATTTTACCGTTTGGATCAGGAAATTAACGACAGGGGAGTTTTAGTTGACAGGGAATTGGTAGAACAGTCGATTACCTGTGACCTGTTACATAAAGACATTGTGACGAACCGTGCCTATGAGGTAACGGGACTTGAAAATCCAAATTCCGTATCGCAGTTGAAAGGATGGCTATCAGAACGTGGAGTGGAAATCGACAGTCTATCCAAAGGAGCGGTTGCAGAGCTGATTGAGGATGCGGATGGGGAAGTGCTTGAGGCTTTAAAACTCCGGCTTCTCATGGCGAAAACATCGGTAAAGAAGTATGAAGCGATAGAACGGTCAGTGTGTTCGGACGGAAGGGTACATGGATTGCTGCAGTTTTATGGGGCAAATCGTACCGGCCGGTGGGCAGGAAGACTGGTGCAGGTACAGAACCTTCCACAGAATCATATCAGCGACTTGGAACTAGCCCGTAGTCTTGTCAGAAGAGGGCAGTTCGAGGAATTGGAATTATTCTACGAATCCACACCAAATGTACTGTCTGAATTAATCCGTACTGCATTTATTTCAAAAGAGGGATGCAGGTTTATTGTTGCGGACTTTTCAGCCATCGAAGCAAGAGTGTTCAGATACAATTCTTCTCCATCTTTATAAATAGAAATTGCTTCTGCCCAAATCTGGTCTACCGTCTCAGGAGTCAGATCCCATCCCCGATACTTCCCTTTTCCAGTCACATGCACAGGCCAAAAGCGTCTGTTTCCGGTAACATCACGCAGGAATCCGCCCTCTGAGTTTGTACTTCCCACAATCACACATTCCCTCGGATGACTCTCCACCGTTGTTCCATATGACTGCCTGTATTTATCATCTGTCCGGGTAACAAAAGATTTTACAGTTTCCACATCTACCTTTTTGATACCCGCAAGCTCTCCCAATTCCAATAGCCAATACCCCTGCAGTTTCTCCGCAGCAGTTTTTCCATCCTTCATATCAGAAATCGTAAGGGAATCCGAATACAATTCCCTGCCCAGTTTGGCAAAGAACGTGGATTTACCGCAGCCCTGCGGACCATTCAAAACCAATACCGAATCGAACTTTACCCCCGGTTCATAAATACGGGCTACCGCCGCTACCAGAGTTTTTCTCGTAACCGCACGGACATATGGTGTATTTTCCGCTCCCATGTAATCGCTCAGCAGACTATCAATCCTGCTGCATCCATCCCAAGATAACGTGGAAAAATACTCCTTGACCGGATGATAAAGTCTCTCAGACGATACCACTGCAAGCAGAGCATCCTTAAATTTGGTAGGTGACCAAATCCCATATACCCTTTCAAAGTACAATTTCGCACAGGTAATATCTGCATCGCCCCATCCCTTTTTCACCTGCGCCCACGGTAATGCTCCAATAACATCCAGTGCATTTTTCAACTGATTAAATACGATAGGTTGTAGGTTCTCATCGAAACGGATAATAGTTGCAATATTGGAAAGTGTGTCTTTTACTTTGCCCTGACGATCCAAGTCCAGCATAGTCTGCCACTCCCCAATATCCGCATCAAATTCCTCACTTGCTGCCTTTTCCCTTTCCTTTGCCAGTGTCATTTTTACCTGTTCATCCGATACTGCAAAGTCACTCATAGCCTTAAAAGATGGCAGCTTTCCTGCATCCGTTCCTTCTTCTGTCTTATCATCCTGCTCCCCAAACTTATGGATGCGGACAATGTCAAATGCATTCAGCAGCTTCCCACAAGCCGGATCAGTGGCATGATGGGAATACGCAAACTTCCCTTCATAAATCACCACCCCTGCCTGTGAATCTGCCGGGATATAATCAAATCGCTCCGGCATCATGCTTTCCTGATACACATCCGGCAGAAATATACGGATTGCCTCTTCTATAGAATAAGTCCGGCAGAATGCACCTACGATTCCTTCCTTCGACAACGGATCAGCCTGTTTCTTCATCTCCCTGCTGACAACTGCTTTTTGTCTGCTGCTGACAGGCCATGAAGAAGAGTCCCTCCAATCTGCATATCGTTCCAACACGGAATCCGGATTCAAAAATGTTCCCGGAATATCACGGAAAAAGAATTCTCCATCTGCAGAGGTGGAAGGCCAATACATGAGGCGGCTTGGTTCGTAGGTTGTATCATCAAACAACTCCATGCCGATATCCTCTGCCACTTTTCTTGCCACTGCTGCATATTCATCCGGCGATACAGTCCTTGATAACGGAATAATCAGACGGAGCCTTGGTTTCTCCGGTGTGTGTTTATGGGTAGAGTAGATCAAGCATCTGAAATCAAAGAACATTTCTATCTGTTCTGCAATATCCTCTGTGGCATAGTCCATATCCAAAGTCAGACCAGAACGGAATAATACATTTGCTTTCTTTCTCCTACCGCCTTTCAACTTGCCAAGCACAAAACCACCCACATCTTTGATAGCATCCTGCTTTGCCTTGCTCATCTTCCGATACTGTTCCATCGTTTCACTGGTACGGACAGTATGAGAGAGACGCTCCAAAAACTCATCAATCTCCATCTCCTGTCCGTTCCACTTCTTTTCCATTCGGGAATTTCCTGTTGAAATATACAGTTTCATCCTGCAATCCCTCCTAATCTTTTTTATAAAATCTGCACTCGTAGCCATCGGCACGAAGCGGAAGCCCGTGTACCCAGGAAGGTGGCTCTGCCATAATCTGGCATACCTCTTCTACAGACGATTCTCCTTCCGGCACTTCCAATACCGCTTCATCGTGTACATGAAATACAATGGAGAATCCTGCTTTCTTCAACCGCATCATAGCTTCTGCGAGAATATCCCGGCTGGTACCCTGCACGATATTCTCCACCAGCTTCGGCCCGTAAGTATCCATTCTTTCCCATTTCTTGTTTTCTCCCACACCCTCATAGGTCAGTCCGTCCCTGCCATATTTGTTTACACCCATTCTGGGTTTTACATAGGCAAGTTTCCTGCCGGATGGGAGCATAGCAAACAAAATACCGGAAGCATACTGAAAACGAATCAGTCCGACCTGTGTTTCTTTCTTTTCACGGACTGCCCTCATAGCTGCCTCATCCACATCCCACCAAAACTGTGTGATATGCGGATTTGCATTTCTCCATGTAGATACCAACCCCGGAAGTTCTTCTTCACTAAGTCCCATTGCCAAGGCTCCCATTGAAGTCAATGCTCCGACTGCTCCTCCGTATCCAAGGGCCAGTTCCGCAATCTTTCCTTTCTGGCGCAACGGAGAGCCTTTTGTAATTTCCTCTATCGGAACTCCAAACATAGCAGATGCCGAAGCCTCATATATTTTTCCGTGTGTAGCAAATACATCCAGTCTCCACTGTTCCCCTGATAACCATGCCAAATGGAGCAGTCTACGATGAGAACCACAAAGTCCGCTACATTCATGATAAGAAACTGGATGTATTGGAAGATTTAATCGAGGCGGCGAATGGAAAGCCTGTGTTGGTGGCTTACTGGTATCAGCATGATTTGGATAGAATTATTGAGCGGTTTAAGGCTGTGCCTCTAAAAGCAGCAGGTGACATCCGCAAATGGAAAGAAGGAAAAATCCCGGTGGCAGCAATCCATCCGGCATCTGCAGGACATGGACTGAACATACAGGACGGAGGTCACATTCTGATTTGGTTCGGGCTTACGTGGTCTTTGGAATTGTATATGCAGTGTAATGCCAGACTGTGGAGACAGGGGCAGAGGGAAACGGTAATGATTTATCATATCATCAACAAAGGAACATTGGACGAAGATGCCATGCGGTCATTAGAACAGAAGGACTGTGGGCAGTCGGCTATTATAGATGCAGTAAAGGCAAGGATTGGAGGTGTGAACGGTGAGAGCAGAAAGGATGATTAAGGAATATCCGAAAATGAAAAGAGAACTATCGGTATTGGAGTTCCAGTTGAGCCGCTGTGAGGGAATTGATTATGACACCGTCATATCCTCCCTTACCTTCTCCAAGCCGGAAGGAGAAAGAGTGCAGACAAGCGGTGTTTCTGATGTGACTGCAAGGGCAGCACTTGCATACCGTAAGGTGGCAGACAGGATGAGTGATGAGTGGTTTGCTTATCTTGCGGAGCAGTATGGACAGATAAAAGAAGAGTTGGATTTTTTTGAACATGCTGTGCGTGGGCTTTCCGGGAAATTGCCGGAAATTATGTGGGACATGGTAGTGGAGCGTTCCACGTGGGAAGAATTGATGATGAAGTATCATATCAGCCATACAATGGTGGCAAAATATCGCAAGAAAGCAATAAAGGAATTGGATGTGCTGTATGAGGAAAGAGACAGGCAGACGGAAAGTTTTATTTTGAGGTGAGGCTGTGAGACGAGGCGAAGTTTACTTTGTAGATTTTGGAAAAGACAAAACAACACATAAACAGTGTGGCATCCGTCCGGCTGTGATTGTGAGTAATAACCGGGGAAATGGTCATGGACCAACGGTAACGGTTGTTCCGCTTACAGGTAATATACATAAAAGACCTGAAATGCCAACCCATGTGCAGATTCCACTTTCCGGCTGCGTTGGTCTGAAAAGACCGAGTATGGCATTGGCCGAACAGGTCGATACCGTAGATAAGGTAAAAATCAAAGATAAAATTGGGGAAATACACGATAATCTTCTGATGGAGCAGATCACAGTTGCCCTTCAGATACAGATAGGCGTTTTTGAAGAATATAACTAATACCGGGGTGGGATTGTGTGTCCCACCCTTAAATTATGCAACAGTTCGTTTCGTTAATCTTCATCATTTAGTTCTGGAATATGGCAGGAGCCAAGAAGCAGTTCTTTGCAGTCTGAAAAGCCGAGCATATAGGCAAGTTCTCCATAGCGTACCCAATTGGCACTGCGTTCATTGACATACTGGTCGATTAAACGCATCGTTTCTTCCGGCAGATTAAGAGATGCCAGCTTTGCAGCATAATCGTCTGCCCTTTCCTTGGACTGTATAAATACAGCATCCTCTTTTGTAATCTTGTGCAATGCTTCTCCCATTCGGGTATCCATCAGTTGATAAAGTACGGATTTGTTATCCATGTAATCGATCCTTTCACCATGAGGTCATATTAACTCTGAATTGGTAAGTTATCAACCATAAAGATAGCATTACCGAATATTTAAAAGTTACCCCTTTTTGCTGTTCGGTGGTGTACTAAAGGTGTACTAAGTGTGCATTGTCCGGTGTACTGACATGAAGCATTTTTCGTGATATAGTGTAGGCGTGAAAGATTAGATGCGGACTGAACCCTATGCGGTTTGGTCTTTTTTCTGTCTTTTACAGGGCGTGGGTACGGGCTTTATCCTTTCACCGTACCCGGTACATAAGAAAGGAGCGTGGTGCTATGCCAAGGAAACCAAAGAAACCGTGTAAGCATCCCGGCTGTCCGAAGCTGGTGGAGGGAACGTACTGCGAGGAACATGCTTTGATGCATGGGCAGGAACGAGGAGATTCAGCAGTGCGAGGGTATGACAGTAAGTGGAGGAAGGCAAGGGAATGGTGCGTATTTTATTGGAACGGTTATTGATTTGGAAGAAAAGACCGTACAGAGCCTTGTCTGTGACAGAAGTACAGGAGATGTGTTTCAGACAGCAATCCGTTCTTTTACCGGGGAACTGAACCCTTCCTGTACTGCAGATATTGTCATGGGAATGTATGCAGATAGTTACTACTTTGCCGGAGGATTTGATGATTGGTTTTACGAAACAGATTCTGATCTGACGATTGGTGATTTGGAAGCACACTTTCTTTCCGGCTTATTGGCAAATGGTGCAGATGCGGACTCGTCTGTGGATGCCATATCAAATCCGGGCAGTGTGACCTTAAAGCAGACGGACGGTGTATATGCAGAGAGCGGTGTCCTCTATACAAGGATTTTAGACCTTTGGGAAGGTGGTCTTGCCGGAGAGGGAAAGATACAACTTGTCGGTACGGTGGATGCAGGGATCACATCTATTTCGGAAGTCAAAACAAGAACATCTGACTCTCTGGAAGATGCATCTTTTTCAGATTGGGAAGCGGTTGGAACGGATGGAGTGATACAATCTCCAAACTTAAGATACATTCAGATACAGATGACTCTTTCTACAACAGACACATCCATGACACCGGAACTGACGGCAATTCAGATATATGAAACACCAAAGGCTCCTTATTCTAAATTGGGATATGCAAGGCCAGTGGTGTTAAGTGATAGCGGTATCAGGGAAGCAGTATTGGAAAATGCCTATGATATTATCGTTACGAGCGAACTGAATGGTTCTGACTATTTGGAGTTTTCCATTCCATTCAAAGATGGGAAGCGATCATATCTTGATAATGAAAAGAAACTGCAGATTACTAAGGACATTTACCGTATCCGAACTGTCACGGATGATAAAGGCGAAGACGGAAACACAGTAACGAGCATTTATGCGGAAGCTGCGTTTTATGACCTTGCGTATTCTGAAAAGAAAAGTGAACAGACCTATGAAGCGGAAACAGCAGAAAAGCCGATGGCTTATGCACTGCAGGGAACAGGATGGAGTGTTGGGAAAATAACGGTATCAACCAAACGTTCCTGGCAGTCCACGGATAAAAATGCCCTTTCCATGCTCCGTACCATTCAGTCCATTTATGGTGGTGATTTGGAGTTTGACAATGTAAATAAACAGGTCAGCCTGCTGACACAGTCAGGTAGCAACAGCGGTGCTGTGTTTGCTTACCGCAAAAACATGAAATCCATACAGAGAGTTGTAGACACCCGAAGCCTTGTAACAAGGCTTTATGCCTATGGTGCGATGGTATGACCTTTGCAAGTATCAATAACGGAAAGGAATATGTGGAGAATACCGAATATTCATCCGAAATCAGAGTATCTACTCTGGATTGTTCTTCTTTTACGAATCCCTATCAGATGCTTGAATATACCGAAATGAGACTGGCAGATTATTCAAAACCGAGCATTTCTTATGTCATACAGGTAATGAATCTGTCGGTGTTAACAGGATGGGAGCATGAGAGTTTTGGTATTGGTGATGTGGTAACTGTGGATGACAAAGACTTGGGAATCCGAATCAGTACCAGAATTATTCGCATGGACTATAATGTGCAGGAGCCTTGGAAGACAGTCATTGAGCTTTCCACCAAATTAAAGGAACTGGGTGATTCTTCTGCTTCATGGGAGAAGGCAGCAGATACCCTCTCCTCATCAGATTTGCTGGACAGACAGGAAATGAAGGATTTGGTGGTAAACAACCATCTGCTGAATTCCAGAGCAGATGACGGATTCAGCTATTGGCAGAATTCCGGTTTTGATGTAGACGGAGAGAATGGTGCTTCCGGCAATGCAAGTTTTAAGTGTGTGGGAGCGTTGAATACCACAAAAACATTGTCGCAGGAAGTATATCCGGCTACCAGAAGCAGCTACACAGTATCGGCAAGCATAGCCACAGAGAATCTGAAAAAAGGTGCGAATGGCAGAGTTGGCATTGAACTTGTGATTGAATACGAGGATGGTTCGGAAGAAACAAGATTTGTAGAGTTGTTTTGAGAATTATTTGAATGAAAAATTGATTCTGTTGTGGTAAAATATAAATGAATTCTAATGATGAAAAGGGGATGATAGAATATGGGATTGGATATAAAGAATAATCCATTTTTATATTCAGTTGGGACACAATTAGCATATAAAATAGCAAAAAGATATTATAAAAATATCCATTATGTTTGGTGTACAACAGAATTTAATTCATCAAAACAACCGCCGACTTCAAATCCAGCAACGATCTGTAAAAGATATTTAGAACAGATTACAACAGGAGATCGTCATACGAAAGAAATTGAGAATAATATAGCTGGAATCTTAAAAGGAGCCAAGGCTAAACTTAATAGTGGAGTTATAAGTAAAAAAGAGTATAATGAAATAAGAAGTATTGTATCAGCTGCTGAATATGAAGCTTTTTTTCCGATACTTTACATCGTGGAGAGTAAAAAAATAAAAGACAGATATGTAGAGGTTGTGGTCGAGGAACGAGCAAGTGATGATGCCGTTGAATACAAAATTGAAGATTTGAAGGAAAACGAATTTGAAATAATTTCATTTAAAGATATTCTGAGTGGCATTGTAAATATTGCTGACAAGAAAGTAGGTGAATAATATGCCGAAAGCAAAAATAAATACACCTGTAGGTAGTCGAAGAAAGAAAATAACAGGAACAACAGTTAAAAAAGGTTTAAGAATGGAAGCGGTTCCGGTAAAAACTGTCGCTGTAAAAACTGGTGTGGCTCCGGTAAAGGCTGCTGCCACGAAAGCAACCCCCGTTAGAAGAGGGAAAGTTACTGGCAGATTGATTGCTTCAATGGATTTGGATGAAATGCTAGAAGCATCAAAAATTGTAGAGATGGGATTCAGGGGAGAAAAAATTCCAACTGTTAAATCACCTAAAGTTCAAAAATATGTAGGAGCGGTATTGCGATTAAACAAAAGAGCTTCGACAAAATCGGTAGCGAAAAAAATGCAACAAGATCTTACTGTTCAAATAGTAGAGCAAAATAAGAAAACGACTAATGCGGCAGAAGCAAAGCGTTTATACCAGGCATTGATGGAAGAAGAGTAAATATATAGTAGAAACAAGGCATCTCCTCGGAGGTGCTTTTTTTCTGTCCATTTTGGAGGTGCATTAAATGTATTTTACAAGGTCAGCAGGAGCGGTCAGTGTTACCGGAATAGAAAAAGTGAAAAAACTGACGGTAAGAGTTGTGGTGCAGGACTGTACAGGAACTGTGCGTTTTACGGATATTATGCTGCAGGGTGGTTCGGTGGCAACCGCATGGGTTTCCCATGTGTCAGAGCAGAGGTACACCTTTGATGCACAGGAGGTGTAAGGATGGAGTTTATTCGATTTGCCGGGACAATCAATATACATGAAGAAAAGAAGGTGGCAAAGGCTACTGTAAATGTGGTTTTAGAGGATTGCACTGGAACCTTTTATATAACAGATGTCATGTTTCAGGAAGGTAAGTGGCTGACCGGGTATGTGGTAAACAATCTGGAACTTCTGCAGAAGAACCGTGTGGATGGGGAGATAACACCTGTCCGCTTTTTTAATGGGATTGTACGTTCCGGTGCTACAGCGGTGATTACCAATGATGGGAAAGTATCGACTGGACTAAATTATCACATCATTCCGAAAGATACGATGGCAGCAGGAGATATGAGCGTGGCTCATAGTTATGGAAGTCATAAGCTGACTCTGCAGAGTGCCTTTTCGGAAGATGATGTTGTAGAAATTAATTCTGATACCAGATTGGTAACGACGAATGGAAACAGGATTAAAGCTGATGGGTTTTATTCTTATTCGGCAGCAGGGGACAGTAAGCACCAAATTAAGGTGAAGGACAGAAAGTCAGCACTTGTGCGTATGTCTTTTCAGGAAATGGCATATGGGATTGGAGGGCAAAGGATGTGAGCAGAGCAAGTAACCGGAATGTTATGGCATGGACATTCATGGGAAATACAAGAATGCATCAGGTGTTAGAGGAAAAAGGAAATAAGCTGTCTCACGTTGGAATTTTTACATTTGAAGTCTCAGCGGATGGAACAATCAGCGAGACGGGAACTTCGGTCAGTACCATTCTTCCTTATGTAAAAAAGTGGCCACACATTAAATGGCTTCTAACCATTATGAATCATGGTACAGCTTCTATTTTTACAGCACTCAGAGAGAATACGAATGGCGCACAGGACACGTTTATTTCGGAAATTGTGCGGATTATTGATAAATACCCGTGGTGTTCGGGGATAGATATTGATTTGGAACGTGGAGGAGAGTTGGCGAATAGGGCGAAGGCAAATGCCTTATTTTCAAGGATTTATTCTACTGTAAAAACAAAGGGAGCAAGCCTTCATGTAAATATCTGCCTTCCGGGTATGACCAGTGTGGGCGGTTCAGTTGGTGGCGAGAACTGGTGCGTGTATGCCGATTTGGATGCATACTGTGACACAGCCGCAATCATGAGTTATGGTATGAGTTGGGCGGGTTCTGCACCGGGGCCGGTATCTCCGAGAAGCTGGTTGGAAGGCATCTACAGTTATGCTGCCAATGCAATGAACCCGGATAAAATCATGATGGGACTTCCCGGATATGGATGGAGATGGCAGATATACGATACTACGGAGAGTCTTGGTACGACTTATCGGGGAACAAGCCTTACCTACTATGCTGCGAAATATTGGATGGAGGGCTTATATAATCATACAGGGGATGCCCCACCGCAACCATTTATACCGTTCTTTTCTTATTGGGATTGGACAGATATGGTCCCTTGGGGACTGCTTCATGTGTATGACTTCATGGAAGGATGGGATACGAGCAGGGAAATCGCAGAGCCGACAAAGCAGGAAACCTATAGTGGCAGAAAATATCTTACAACCTATCTGAAACAGCAGGAGGTATCCTTTGGAACGATCAGTGTTGACAGAGATGGTGTGCCGGACTCTTATTCGGGCAATGCAGTCATTGGGGAAGGATATGCGTCTGTTTTGGATGAGGAAGCGGTACTGAAATATACATTTGAAGTACCAACAGCCGGAACGTATGATGTGGCAGTTGAGATAGTCTATCCAAGATGGGATAAGAATAGCATCGGAATCAATCTTGATGGGGACAGTCATATGCTGTCGGAATCAAGGCTGTATTTTTTATATTGGAGAAAGAAGTTCTGGAGGATATTAAAAAGTGGTGTCAGCCTGTCAGCAGGAACGCATACCATTTCTGTTTCTGGCGGAGTGCCTGGTGTAGTGTTTTATGGCTTCCGGGTGTGTTCAGATTTCTCACAGAAAGCGACTGCCGGGGAAGTGTACTATGGTTTGAAGCCGAGAAAATTCATGGATGTGAATGGAGAAATGGTACAGCCTGACAGGGCATTTAAGGTTACTGCAGAGGTGCTTCGCAGAAAGCCGGAAAGTGCGCTTGTATGGTATGAGGATTTCTGTGATTATTCAGAAATCCCGACCAACTATTTTACAGTGCTTGACGGTTCCATAATTATCTTAAGAAGGAGTTGGAGGCATTTGGTATTGGTGTGGTAACCACAAGGACAGATCAGAATACGGACAGGACATTGTATGAAAGAGGTGCGGCTTCCAAAGGCTGTAACCTCTTTATTTCTGTCCATTCCAACGCTGTAGGGAACGGTGTAAACGAAAGTGTGGATTATCCGGTGGCATATGTTCTTTTAAATGGAAGCAGTACGGATATTGGTCTGAAGCTGGCAAAGGTTGTGGAATCAGCGATGGGAACTGCACAGAGCGGAAGAACCGCAACACGTCAAGGTACAAATGTAGAATACTATGGTGTACTTCGTGGAGCAAATGCAGTAGGAACACCGGGGATTATCCTGGAACATTCATTCCATACCAACACCAGAGCAACAAAATGGCTTTCCAGTGACAGTAATCTGCAGAAGCTCGCCAAAGCGGAAGCAGAATGTATTGCTGCCTATTATGGAGTGACGAAAAAGGAAGAAACTACTCTTACAAAGATTATGGGTAACGCAGTGGCAACGGTGGAGCAGATGACAGCTTATATTAAAGCAAAGAATCCTGATGTTGCACAGTCGGTTATCGACATGATTCCACTTTATCTTTCGGAAGGCAAGGTAGAGGGTGTCCGTGGTGATATTGTCTTTGCACAGTCCTGTCTGGAAACAGGAAATTTTGGATTCTCCGGTTCTGCAGTAACGCTCGAACAGAATAATTTCTGTGGCATGGGAGTGACTTCAAATGGAATGAGAGGAAATTCCTTTGATACACCACAGCTTGGTATCAGGGCACAGGTTCAGCATTTGAAAGCCTACGCTTCCACAGAAGATTTGAAGAATGAATGCGCTGATCCACGCTTCAAGTATGTCGCAAGAGGCTGTGCGAAATATGTGGAGTGGCTTGGACAGAAAGAAAATCCAGCCGGAAAAGGATGGGCAGCAGGAGCCGGATATGGTGCAAAGATTATTACAATCTTAAATACCATGATTGGAATTAAGAGCGAGGCAGCAGAACCAGAGGAAGTCTGGTACCGTGTGCGTAAGACATGGGCAGATGCTGCCACGCAGAAAGGTGCATTCCATAGTGTGGAAAATGCAAAGAAGTGTGCGGATGAAAATAAAGGATATTCCGTATTTGATGAATCCGGTAAAGTGATTTATTCCAATGATACATTCACACCGTATCTTGTGAGAGTATCCATCGAAGATTTGAACATCCGCAAGGGTCCGGGAACAGACTACGATAAAACAGGTAAGTACACCGGAAAAGGTGCTTTCACTATTGTGGAAGAAGCAGAAGGTGAGGGAGCGAGCCTTTGGGGACTTCTGAAATCTTATCAGAAAAATAGTGATGGATGGATTTCACTGGATTATGTTCACAGGATTTAGTTATTAACATTGGAATATACAAATTAAAAAGAAAACGAAGTACCACTTGACAAAAATAATGTTTTATGTAAAAATTAAAAACAGAATAAAGCCAGGAGGTAATTTCGTTGGACGTGAATAGAAATACTCAAATTGTAATCAATGATGATTTACTCAGAAAAATTGTTTATTGCATAGAGAAAGCTATCGGGGATGATTTACAACAGTATTTAAGAGAAAATCATCGGGAAACTAATAATGCGATTATACTTCTAAGAGGGGACAATATCAATACAAACTTAAGAACACATGTGGTGAAAGATGATATTGATCTTGTTCCTTTCCAGAGGTATGGTTGGTCTGGAAGAATGGTCATTGATCGAAAAGAGCATATTACCTATTCGATAATGACAGAAGGTACATTGTCTGGCGTTCCCAAAAAGAAAAATCGTGAAAATCCACACTATTTACAATCAGTTCTTTATGTCGAAAATAAGGATTGTATTGCGAAAGAAAGACAAATGACATTAGAAGATTTTGGAATCACGATTTTTGATACAGATGTGTTGGAACAGGATTTTGAAAAAATTAGTCAGGGAATGATTAATGTAGAAGAAGATTATAAACATTATATTATTGCATATAAAGCGGAGAATGGGGAAATCAAAGATATTAAACTGAGGTTTTTAGATAAAGATTTTAATATTGTAGATGAAGCGTCTCTTATGCAATATATTAAACCAGACTTTGCACGGCTTACAGATATTGGGCCTTCAGAAGATACAGACGAAGATGCGAAGCCGGATAAGAAGGGCTTAGTTGCTATAAAGAGTGGTATAAAGCCAAAACTTCGGGAAATCGAGAAAAAGGCCTGAAAATAAATTCAGGAGATATTGATTATGATAGAAAAAAAGTTTTACGGTGAGAGATTAAGAAGTGCAAGAATGTATAGAGGGTTGACGCTTACTGAATTAGCGAAGCGGACCGAAATCAGTAAGCAGTCACTTTCCTTATATGAGAATGATAATAACACACCAGATTATATGAAAGTTAGGCTCTTGGCATCAGAGCTTAACTTTCCGTATGATTACTTTTTTCAAAAGGATAGTTATGCTGCAAAAACAGAAACAACCTATTTTCGTTCATTGGCAAGTGCTACAAAGAAAGATAGAACAGCGCAGAGTATTAAGTTGGAATATGTAGCAAAAATGTATGAGATACTTATGGAATTCATTTCATTTCCTGAAATGAATTTACCAAGTGTTGATTTTGTAGGATGTGATGATGTATTTGAGTGTGAGAACGAGGATGCAATTCAAGAAATAGAGGATATTGCTGCTCAGGTAAGAAAATATTGGGATATTGGTACTGGACCAATAAAGGATTTACAGTATCTTTTAGAAAAAAATGGAATAATTGTAACGGGATTTGATACCAACGAAGATAAAATAGATGCGTTTAGTCAGCGAACTATAGTGGCGGGAAATGATATTTATTTTATTGCAGTTGCATTAGGAAACAGACCAGAAGGCAGAATTCGCTTTGACATGGCTCATGAGTTGGGACACATATTATTGCATCCATGGAGTGAGGATCTGGAAGCTATAACAAAAGATGAGTTTAAAGCAAGAGAACGTCAGGCGAACATGTTTGCAAGTGCATTTTTGTTACCTAGAGACAGCTTTGGTAAAGACATTGCTTCATACCCTACAGATTTAAAATATTATCAGTTCTTAAAAAATAAGTGGAAGGTATCTATTCAGGCAATGATTTATCGGACACACCAGTTGGGCATTATGTCTGATAACCAGTATCAGTATTTAATGCGTCAAGTTTCAAAAAATGGGTGGAGAATTAATGAACCTGGCGATGTACCATATTCCTTGAATGAAAATATATTTCAAGGAGCCATTGATTTACTGATAGAGCAAAATGTACTTACAGCAAAAGAAATATTGGATTTATTCAAAAAAAATGGAGTGACTTTATATCCGGAAGATATGGAGGAACTTCTTCATTTGCGTCCAGATACCTTAAAGGTAGAGGAAAAAGTTGTGCCAATATTGCAGTTGCGAAAAAAATAAGTGATTAGTATGAAGAGATCAGGCGAAATGTCTGGTCTTTTTTTATTGAATAAGTTTGGACAGAGTGAAAAAAGAGTGGGTGGAAACCGCAGAATTGCTTGACTTTACGTAAGCGCCAAATAATAATGCGGTTAGATACAAGATTACTCCAGCTCTTTGCGAGTTGGAGTAATTCACTATACTTCACATGCGATTTTTGATAGATTGGAGTTTTTCACTCCAAGGTGCCAGTTCCGCCAGCTGTTCATCGGTCATATTTTTACTCGGTCGGTTCTCCAGCAGAAATTTAAGATATCCGTAGATGTTCAGCCCATGTGCTTTGGCCATCTCAACCATTGTGTAGACTACTGCGCTGGCATTCGCTCCGTCCACGGAACTGCTGAACAGCCAGTTTTTTCGCCCCACTGCGAACGGACGGATCGCATTCTCACTGAGATTATTGGTAAAGCTGCACCGCCCGTCTTCCAGATAGGTTTCCGCTATATCACGCCTGTTGAGAACATAATTCACGGCTTTATCCAGCCGGGTATTCCGGACGGGCTTTTGCTGGTCAAGCCACGACCAGAAAGCCTCCAGAACAGGTTTTTCCTTCTCGAGACGCAGTTGTTTCCGCTTTTCATAATTACCGGGATACTTTTTGTTAATGGAGTCTTCCATGGCAAACAACCGATTGCAGTACTGGACTCCCTGTACTGCAGGCTGGCTGTAGTCATACTGCTTCCCTTTGGGAACAGCGTCGATAAAGTATCGGCGGATATGTGCCCAACAGGAGCAGCGCCTGATCCCGGGCAGACTGTTATAACCCTGATAGCCGTCCGTTTCCAGATATCCGCTGTAGCCTTCCAGAAACTCCTTTGCATGGATGCCGCTCCTGGTCGGGGAACAGCCATACAGGATGATCTCCGCAAGTCCGTCCTCACCGCTTCGGAACAGCCACATGAATGACTGGGTCTGTGCCCTGCGTCCTTCCTCTTTCAATACCTGGACCCGCGTCTCATCTGCCATCGCAAAACTACGTTTCAGCAGCTCCCGATGAAAGTAATCGTACATTGGCTGAAAATAGTTCTTTGAACAGTAGATGATCCAGTTTGCAAGGGTCGTCCGGCTGATCTGCACCCCATACTGCTTCCAGTCCTTTTCCTGCCGGTAAAGTGGAAGCCCGTTGGCATACTTCTGGTACATAGTCCATGCAGCTGCAGATGCTGATGCAGGTCCTTTTCCAAGCAGAGCTGGCGGAACCTGAGACTTTACGATCACAGGCTTTTCTGTATCGCCGAGTCCTTCCTTGCAGGAGGGGCATCCATAGCTCTGGCTGTAGTATTCGATCACTTTACAGGTGGCAGGAATGAATTCCAGTTCCCGGCGGACATATTCCTCGCCGATCAGGACCATCTGCGTACCACATACCGGACAGATCTGGTCCTCTTCCGGAAGTGGGACCACTACTTTTTCAACTTTCAGGCCTTTGAAGAGTTCCTCATGTGCTGCCTTCTTTTTACGGGTATGCTCCCGGATTACCGTTTCGCCTTCCAACAGGGATGGATCCTGTTCCACTTCTGCTTCATCGAAGAGATTCTGCTGTCCCGGAATATCATCAGATCTTCTCTCGCTGGAGGGACCAAAGAGTTTTTTTGTCAGATAATCTACCTGTTCCTGAAGAGCTTTCTCATGACTGGTTTTTTCGTCAATAATAAGACGGAGAGCTTTGATCAGTTCCGTCTGCTCCGCTATCATTGTTTTCAGTTGTGATACGGTATCTTTCAGCTCTCGAAGCTGGATATCTTTTGCACTGGAAGCCATCGTTTCTCTCCTCGGATTTGATTCCTTTATTATACCAGAAAGGGGGCTTTTACTAAAGGAAAACAACGCCTGAAAAATGCCGGATTTACAAGGGATTTCCGAATTTTTCTATGCAGGATTTCTGCCAGGATCCACGAGCTTTTTATTCTGCTTTGAGGGCTTTTGGCTGGTCAATATCAATTCCGGACATCAGCCAGTCAAACTCCCGCCAGGAAAGATTCCGGACCTCTGACTGCTTTCTGGGCCATTGATAACCGCCGCGGACAGACAATCGCTTATAGATCAGAACGAAGCCATCCGGTTCGCGGAACAAGGCTTTGATCCTGTCCCGTCTTCTTCCACAGAAAAGGAAGAGAGCACTGGACGATGGATCCATCTTAAGCTGGTCTTCGATAACGGTGCAGAGTCCGTCAATAGATTTCCTCATATCCGTGTAGCCACAGACAATGTAGATCTTCTCAAGTCCGGAAACATCACCTAACATGAAAACTCCTGAAGCATGCGAAAAGTCCTGGTGAGCAGAACAGGATCCGCATCATTGCTGATGCGGACTGTGATATCCTTCATAGAAACTTCAATCGTATGTGAATTGTCAAGGTTCGAATTTAGCATCTGCGATGCGGTATGCTGTTCCGGAATGTGATCCGGAACAATGTCAATGGGAACCACGTCCTGTTTCGGGCGTGGAACCTCAAGATGACCATAATTCGCCGCTGGGATCTGATCCGCTGCTGTTTTCCGACAACGGCTGACCCAGTTGTAAAAGGTGCTTACTGCAATGTCGTTTTCACGACACCAGTCAGCATCTGTCATGCCGCTCTGACGGCATTCATTGATAAGTCTGATCTGTTCCACCATCGGAACGCGGGTCTTGCGAGTACCTGCCATAACCTATCCTCCATAATTGTAGTGAAATAATCTAAGTATCTATCAGCTGCAATTATAGGGGAAATCTAAGGATTTGAAAATCCGCAGGAATACTTGGCGCTTACGACTTTACAGGGATTTAGAGTGATTTATATACTACCAAAAACGAAAGACTAACTATTAAAAGTCAAGCCTTAAAATGATATTTTTTGAATAAAGT
>ERZ837910.2545-NODE-2545-length-22034-cov-4.638883_pt1 | contig 22034 bp, 23 predicted proteins | sample MGYA00519940_ERZ837910 | MGnify/ENA primary metagenome ERZ837910 (study PRJEB31850, sample SAMEA3708825) | human gut metagenome | biome: human gut; feature: human-associated habitat; material: faeces | place: China | collected 2014 ... | reverse complement strand
GAGCACCTGACTCTTAATCAGGGTGTCCAGGGTTCGAGTCCCTGATGGTGTACCACTCCGTTGGATGTGTGGTACACATCCAACGGGGAATTTCCTCTTGACACGAGGTCAATTTTATAGTAGTATTTGACGTAAGTCATTTACCATAGTTGGTGTTTTTAACGGTGAGGGTCCACCCGTTCCCATTCCGAACACGGAAGTTAAGCTCACCAGTGCCGACAATACTTGTCTGGAGACGGACCGGGAAGATAGGTCAATGCCAACATCGAAGGGTTTGGCGCAAGTCAAGCCCTTTGCTTTTGCCTCCTTAGCTCAACAGGTAGAGCATGCGGCTGTTAACCGCAGGGTCGTAGGTTCGAATCCTACAGGGGGCGCCAAGGGTATTGCCGCCACATTAGTGACGGCAATACTGATATTAGGGCCTTTAGCTCAGTTGGTTAGAGCAACCGGCTCATAACCGGTCGGTCTGGGGTTCGAGTCCCTGAAGGCCCACCAATTTTATAGGGGAATAGCTCAGCTGGTAGAGCGGCGGTCTCCAAAACCGTAGGCCGAGGGTTCGAAGCCTTCTTCCCCTGCCAAACACCGGACAATTTGTCCGGTGTTTTTTACGTATTCCTTGACTTATATCTTGATTTGAATTATGATGCTTTTGTAGACCTGATGGGCGAGCTTTCAGCGTTCGGCGCTGCCTCTGCCGGTGTAGGGTCTACTTTTTCATTTGTGCGTCTTGTAGTCTTGTGATAATGAGGTTTCAATACACTTTTTTGAATCATATCTTTATCAAATATTTGCGTAATGCTTTAAGTGAGCGATCTGTTGGGCATTCATTACATGCACGCTTTTGCTGACAGATCAGCATAATATTTCTTGACATTCTCGCCGGAATTGCGTATAGTCGAAGTGAGAGCAGTCCCAGCAGACGTTTCGGGCGTTATGGTCAGGGCATCAGCATTGGCCATGCTGGCTATGCTCTCTTTTTTGTGTCATAAGTGTTGCTTGACAGGAGAGCTTGCATCCCTTATACTGGCTATAAAGCCGTTGCGTGAACGGGGAATCTTGGGCATTATGACCCTTGCGTTCCCGTAGAGCGTGGCGGCTTTTCCGCGTCAATATGTAGGCGTTCGTTCTGCCGCCGCAGTTCGGTAATGCTCTCCGGCTCTCGGGAGTAGCTATTGACATTTTTGCTTTAATCGGTTATACTTTCGTCGAAGTTGGAATTCTGTTCCGCGCCTCTGATTTCCAGAGAGTGCACTTCAGCGTTTTCAACTTTTTTTATTTTGCCCCTTGTGGTATACAGAATCGTTCTGCCATCCGAAGCTTTTGCTATATCATCTTAAAGAGCATGGCACTGCGCAGCTCGTCAAGGCTTATATCGCCCTGTGAGTCGCGATAAGAAAGCCAACATATAAAACTGAAAAGCTCCTGCAAGATGATCTTGCAGGAGCTTTGAGTTTAGATATCAGAATGCCTTGACAAACTCCATGTAGCGATGGAGCATTGCTGCCATCTCGGAGCGGAGAGCGGTCTTGTTGGGGCCGAAGCTGCCGTCCGTGTAGCCGTTGACAACACCAACAGAGGTTGCCCAGATGATCGCGTCGCGCGCCCATGCACCTACGCTGGCCGCGTCGGTGAAGTTGGGAACGCCGCTCACGGTCGGAGAACCGGAGTAGCGATAGACCATGGTGACGATCTCAGCGCGCGTTATGGAGTCGTTGGGAGCGAACGTCGTGGCGGTCTTGCCGAGGGTGACTCCGGCGTTATATGCCCAGATGATCGCATCGTAGCACCACTTTGCGCCGATATCGGTGAATGCAGGGATCTGCATGCCTTCGACGGAAGGCGAGCCCTCCATACGATAGAGGACGGTGACGAACATTGCGCGCGTCATCTTGGTGTCCGGGCCGAACTTGGTGGCGGAAATGCCCTTCATGATGCCGTGCTGCCATACATACTCAACATCACTGCGGCACCAAGCGGTCTTGGGAACATCGGTGAAGGGGAAGGGAACGTATTCGCCGCAGTTCTTGCAGCGGATACCGTCGAGGTCGCTGAAATCGTGGCCGGTGGCCTTGATGACCTCGGATACGCTGAGAACTTCATTGCACACGCTGCAGTGGCTGCCTTCGGTGCGGCCGTCGGTGGTGCAGGTGGCTGCGATGGCCGGAGTGTCAATGACCTTGACGTGCTGGCAGGGGACGACCGGGGTAACGGTGAGCTTTGCCTCGTCGGTCACGAACAGGGTGATGTCCTTAAGCGCGATGTTATAGATCACGCATGCGAAGGTGCGGCCGTTATCCGCGGCTGCGGTGTTCTTAAGCTCAAGAGTGTCAGTGGTGCTGAGGGAAACCTTGCTCAGAGCCTGGAAGAGCTTCATTGCGATCTCAAGCTTGCTGCCGGAAAAGTCGATGCCGCCGAGGTCAAGACCCTTGACGACGGAAGGCTCGATCCACATGTACTTGAGGCCGGATGCCTTACTGTTGACCTTGACATTGAAGGTCGCGGTCTCGCCTTCATTCACGGTAACGTCTTTGGGGCCGGTAACATCAAGCTTGCTGCCGATAAGTCCGGCGATAGCCTTGAGAAGAGTGTATGCATCAAGCTGCCCGAGAATTCCGCCGATATCGCCGTCGCCGCCGATGAGCCCCTTGAGGATATCAATAATCTTATCGGTGTCGATATTGCCGTCGCCGCCGATGAGTCCCTTGAGGATATCAATAATCTTATCGGTAGGGATATTGCCGTTGCTATCACCGAACAAGTACTTGAGGATATCAATAATATCCTTGCTGTTGAAGCTGCCGTCTTCAAGAAGCTTCTTTAAGGTCTCGTAAAGCGTTTTCATATCCATATCCTTGAGCTTTTCAAGGAGCTGCTTGGCGGTATCGCTGTCAAGGCCGAGCTTTTCGAGAATTTGGACGATCGTGTCGATATTAAGCCCTTTCAGAAGATTCTCAAGCTCGCCGTTGGGGTCGCCGCCTTTGATCAGGGCTTGTATTTTCCCGACGATATCCTGAATATCTATACTCTGACTGTCCGTTGTATCGTCGTTTCCTGTGACGGATACGGCATCGGCAATGGCATAAACGGGCAGCAGCGTGAATACGAGCGCCAGAACCATTACCAGACTGATAATTCGTGTTCTCATTTTTTTCCTCCTTGCTCCATTTGCAAAAATCATAGTGTCAACATACGACAAATATTATACAGAATTATTACATCACTTGCAACGGTATTCATACAAAAAGTTTAAAAACAGCGAAATAGCCAGTTATATAAGAAAATAATTGTGCATAATTTGCACTGACATGACGATTATACAATCATATGTATGTCGTTTCCCGACGAAACTCGGCCGGAACGTCGAATATTGATTCGTGCTCGCTTATCGCAACCTCGCGCAGATCAAAGCCGCCGACGGAAACGCACCACCGGCAGGCTGTGCCGACGGCTATGCGTATGCAAAGCTTCACGATATCCTCCGGCTTATTCTGTTTCTTAGTTTTGCAGGATAGACAGCTTCTGCACCAACGCAGGATCCACGCACTTTGAGGTAAATGAATTAAGAATTCAAAAAGCCAGTCCGGGAGGACAGGCTTTTTGCTGTGCAATAGTATTTTTTGTGATTCTTTAATGATCCGCCTTTTTGCATATTGCGCTTCCGAATATCACAGGCTTTTCCCTGCCGCGCAGGGTCTGCTCGAAAATTTCCTGCGGAAGATCAAGCACGCCTTCCTTGAACAGCAGGACGATCGTCGAGCCGCCGAAGCGGAACAGACCTTTCTCCTCGCCGCGGCGGATAACGCCTGCCTGACGGTAGTTTTCGATCTTCCCGACGAGGCATGCGCCGACCTCAATCTGCACAACGGTACCGAAATTTTCGGTGTACAGCATGCAGTATTCACGAGTGTTCTGCATAAATACGGGCCTTTTGCGCACTACTATCGGCTGCACGGGATGATAGCGCCCCTGAATGTGCCAGTTGCGGCTTTTGAAGCCGTCGTCGATGTAGCAATAGCGGTGGTAATTCTCAACGCCAAGCCGCAGTACGAGGCAGGTGCCGTTTATGTAATCGTCTGCGATATCCGCACCGCCTACGAGATCCTCGACGTTGTAATAGCTGTTTTTTATCGAAAACTCGGAGTCGCTGCTTATTTTATAGGCCGACATGTATCCGTCGCAGGGGGAGATGAGCGTGTCACGGTCGGTGTTTATCGGACGCGCGCCGGCCTTGACCTGCCGGGTGAAAAAGTCGTTGAAGCAGCGGTAATCCTGCTTTATATAGTCGCTCATATTGAGCGCGTTCGCGCGGATAAAGCCGCTGATGCGCCGGGTCGAGAGCTTCGCCGATGATTGCAGTAAGTATCGGGTTAGTCATTATCTGACGTGCCGGCCAGCCGAGATGCTTGAAGTAGCAGCAGGTAAGGCCGACGGCCATTTTCTTTGAAGTCATATCTTATCACCGTTTTTAAGCTTTCTTTTTATAAGTACGCAGAGCAAAAGAACACCGCAAAACACTATCGTTGCATAGAAGCTTATGCCGCGGCTTAAAAGCTCAACGCTCACAGGATCGTGTACGATCTGCCTGAATCCGCTGAGCAGGATGAAATCCGCAACACCGACCGCTCCGGGGATGGGAACCGCATTCGAGCCGAGCACGGCAAGCGTCTGCACGGAAAACGCCTTGAACGCGCACTTTGCCTCGCCGCCGACCGCAAGAAACACACAAACCGAAACAAGTATCACTGACAGACGCTGCGCAAGATTGCACAGGAACACCTTTATTAGCAGCCCGGTTTCCTTTTTCAGCAGTGCGCCGCATTCCTTATACTGCTTTATCATTGCAAGCAGCTTTTCATACTGCGCGTCATAGTCCTTATAAACATGTATTTTGCACAGCAGCCTCAGCCCCCAGCGGCAAACCTTGAGGATGAGCTTTTCATTGAAAATGCACATGAGCAACAGTGCTATAAACGCTGTCTGAACAATGACGCCGAAGGCAATGAAAAGCTTCGGAACAAGGCTCATGCGGCAAAGAATGCCCGGATAAACAAGGCAGCACACAGCACTTATAGTAAGTATGGCAACCGTGTACATCACAAGGTTCAAAAGCAATGCGATAGCTGACACCGCAGCCGGAGTTCCGTACTTGAGCATTAAAATAAGCGCTGCCGGCTGGCCGCCGGTCGCAGACGGGGTGATCGCGGAAAAGAAAATATCGGAGGCGGAAAAAATAATGCCCTTTCCGGCGGGAAAACCATGCCCGAAGAATCGGCAGGTGCATTGCAGACCGAGTCCCTCAAAGTAGATAAAGCCAAATGCGCACAGCACGGCAAGCATTATCCACACAGGATCAGCACCCTTTAAAAAGCATACAAAACGTCCCCACGAAAAGCCTTTTGAGCAGGATGTGACGATCTTTATCGTTATTGCCGATATGGCAGCCAAAAGAGCTATCCACAGCAGATTGTTTTTAAGCGTATTTTTCATGAGCTTTTCTTTCACAAAGCCAAGCAGCAGATCGAACAACTGTATGGGTTTTATTAGTACAGTTAGTATACACGCCTGTGATATGTTTGTCAACGCTTTTACATATAAGCGTTGACAAAAATGAGCATCGGGTAATATAATTCCTCTATTAGGGCAATGTTATACCCCAATGCACGAAAGGCGGATCTGCTAATGAAAAATGTAATTGAATTGTTTGGCTCTATGGTGTTTAACGACTGCGTCATGCAGGCGCGGCTGCCAAAACAGGCATATAAGCAGGTCCAACGCTCAATAAAGCTCGGCGAGCGGCTTGACGGCGAAACGGCCGAGATAGTTGCAAACGCGATGAAGGACTGGGCGATAGAAAAGGGCGCAACGCACTTTACGCACTGGTTCCAGCCGATGACCGGCATCACCGCCGAAAAGCACGACAGCTTTATTTCACCCAGTGATAACGGCAGAATAATCATGGAGTTTTCCGGCAAGGAGCTTATCCAGGGCGAGCCGGATGCGTCAAGCTTCCCGACCGGCGGACTGCGCGCAACGTTTGAAGCGCGCGGCTACACGGCGTGGGATCCGACCTCGTATGCGTTTATCAAGGATAATGTCCTTTGCATACCGACGGCGTTCTGCTCTTACGGCGGCGAAGCGCTGGATAAGAAAACGCCGCTTTTGCGCTCTATGGAGGCTCTCAACCGTCAAGGACTGCGCGTGCTCCGTCTGTTCGGAAATAACGACGTCACGGCCGTAAAGACCACCGTCGGCCCGGAGCAGGAGTATTTTCTCATCGACAAAAGCGTTTATGAAAAACGCAAGGATATAATGTACACCGGCAGAACGCTCTTCGGTGCGCAGCCACCCAAGGGTCAGGAGCTGGATGATCATTATTACGGGACGATAAAGCCTCGCGTCGCCGCGTTCATGGAAGAGCTTGACGAGGAGCTGTGGAAGCTCGGCGTTCTTGCGAAAACCGAGCATAACGAGGTCGCGCCTGCCCAGCACGAGCTTGCGCCGATCTACACAACGACCAATATCGCGGCAGACCACAACCAGATAACGATGGAGCTTATGCAGAAGCTTGCGCGGAAGTACGACATGGTGTGCCTGCTGCACGAAAAGCCCTTTGCCGGCGTAAACGGCTCGGGCAAGCACAATAACTGGTCTATGACGACCGACACGGGGTTAAACCTTCTCGAGCCGGGCGAGACTCCGTATGAAAACGCTCAGTTTCTGCTGATGTTGTGTGCGGTCTTGCAGGCGGTAGACGATTATCAGGATATGCTGCGCATATCCGTTGCGAGCGCTGCAAACGACCACCGCCTCGGCGCGGCGGAAGCGCCCCCGGCGATAATCTCGGTGTTCCTCGGCGAGGAGCTTGAGGAGATACTCGAGGCGATAGAAAACGACACGCCGTATGGCGGCAAGGAAAAGGAGCAGATAAAGGTCGGCGTCCATGTTCTGCCCAAGTTTGCGCGCGACGCGACCGACCGCAACCGCACCTCGCCCTTTGCCTTCACCGGCAATAAGTTTGAGTTCCGTATGCTCGGCTCGTCAACCTCCATATCCGGCGCAAACGTCGTTCTGAACACCGCCGTTGCCGAGTCGCTGCGCAAATATGCCGACATTTTGGAGAATGCCGATAATTTTGAAACGAGTCTGCACGAGCTTATCCGCAGCGTTATAAAAAAGCATAAGCGCATCATATTCAACGGAAACGGCTACGGCGAAGAGTGGCTCAAGGAAGCGGCCGCGCGCGGACTTAAAAACTTCCGCACGACGGTGGACTGCGTGCCGTATTACCTCGACATAAAGAACGTCGATCTTTTCGCGCGTCACAGAGTGTATTCCGAGATAGAGCTTGCCGCGCGCTACAAGATGAAGCTTGACAACTATTGCAAGGTCATTCGCATCGAGGCGCAGACCATGCAGGAGATGGTCTGGCAGGATATTCTCCCGGCGGCAAGCGCTTACTCAAAGCAGCTGAGCGATACTGCCATAGTTAAAGCGCAGCTCGGCATCGACAATAGCTTTGAAAAGGATCAGGCAGCCAAGATAAGCACCCTTATGAGCGAAACGGTCAAAAATGCGCAGGCATTGGCCGACGCGGCCGAATCTGCCGACGAGTATTCGGATAACTACACAAGAGCATCCGTTTTCCGCGACAAGGTGCTTCCTGCGCAGGAGGCGCTCAGAGCAAGCATTGACGGACTTGAAATCAATACGGCAAAGCAGTTCTGGCCGTATCCTACCTACGGCGATATCCTGTTCAGCGTGCAGTAAGAGCTGGAGAAGGGGGCTTAGCATTGGAACTCAGTAAAAAAACCGTAAAACGAATATTGCTCATCATAACGTTCACGGTGCTTCTCATATGGGCGATATATAATCACAAGCTGCTGTTTAAATACATCGGCGAGCTGTATTCGCTCATTTCGCCGTTTGTGATCGGCCTGTGCATAGCGTATGTGGTCAATGTCATCATGCGGCCGATCGAGCGGCTGTGGATGAAGCTTTTGAGCAAATGCAAGGGCAAATGGGTCGAAAAAATGAAGCGCCCGATATGCCTGCTGCTGAGCATACTGCTTGTCATAGGCATCATTCTCGCCGTCGTGTTCATTATCATGCCTGAGCTGAGCGACTCCGTGTCCTCGCTTGTGAGCATGGTGCCCTCGTATGTATCCGAGGTGGAAAGCTGGTGGGAAGCTCTGGCTCTGCGTCTGGATAAGTACGGAGTGGAGCTGCCGCAATTCAGCTTTGATACGGATAAGTTTATTCAGATCCTCAAGGACGGCGGAACAGCTGTTTTGAACACCACCCTGTCGGCAACGACGTCGATCGTAACGGCGGTCATAAACATCGTGCTGGCGCTTGCGTTTTCCATCTATGTTCTTGCTCAGAAGGAAACGCTCAAGCGGCAGTCGAAAAAGGTGCTTGCAAAGCTCATGAAGCCCGAGAAGATGCAGAAGCTTCTCGATATGCTCGACCTTATAAACCGCACGTTTACAAACTTCATAACCGGCCAGCTCACCGAGGCTGTCATCATCGGCGCTTTGTGCTTTATCGGCATGTCGATATTCCGCATGCCGTATGCCCCGGCGATATCCGTGCTCGTCGGCTTCACGGCGCTGATCCCCGTGTTCGGTGCGTTTATAGGAACCGCTATCGGTGCGTTCCTGATCCTGCTCGTAAAGCCTATCCAGGCTGTGTGGTTTGTTGTGTTCATCATCGTCCTTCAGCAGTTTGAGGGCAACCTCATCTACCCCAAGGTCGTCGGCAAATCCGTCGGCCTGCCCGGTATATGGGTTCTCGTTGCTGTTACGATCGGAGGCAATGCAATGGGAGTTGTCGGAATGCTCATAAGCGTTCCGCTGTGCTCGGTGCTGTATGTCGTTGCGCGCAACGCCGTAAACGGCAAGCCTCTTGCCGGAGAAAAACCCGAACCGAAATCAAAATAAGGACGCTAAAGCTCCCGTATCCTGTGATACGGGAGCTTTTTTATACGGTTTACCCATGCAAAACGTCAAATTTTTAATGATAAACATTAAAAATCGCTTGACATACCTTTGAGCCGGTGATACTATCAATTTAACGTTTTGCGTTAAATAATTTACGTTGATCACAGTCGGAGGTGGCCTTTATGGAGAAAACCATGAAGCACAGATTTTTAAATAACGCGCTGTTTACGGCGCTGATTGTTCCGCTGGCCTTTTTTGTCCTGCGCGATACGATCGCCGTTTTGACAGGGCGGATGTTTGAATCAATGGGCGGTAAGGAGTCGTTTCTGTATCAGATAAACGACGATATTTCAAGGCTTATCATAGCCGGCCTGCTGATGCTGATATTGCCGATCTTCTTCCGTGGAAAGTGCAATTTCGGCTTTAAGGGCGGCTTGCCGAAGCTCGGCATCCTGCTCCCGTATGCCGTCGGCGAAAAGTATAAGCTTGAAAGCTCCGATCCCGAGTCGCTGGCGCTCAATGACAGCCGCGAAAACGGCAGCACCTATGTGTTTGAGTTTTCTCATGTGGGTGTGGGTACGGAGGATGTAAAGCTCACTTTCTCAAAAACCTTGGGCGATATGCCGTTCGCTATCAAGGACTATACGGTGACAGTCGGCTTCAATGCCGACGGCACGATATCCTCGGTCGGGGGCTGAGAAATGAAGAAGATATCCGCTGCGTTCGGCGGCCTGCCGATGACATGGCCGATAGTCTGCGGCTTTGCGGTGATCATCGGTATCTATGTCGGCGTAATAAATCAGATACCGATCCTGCACGACCCTTCGTTTCAGGACGTTGCAGTCACGCTCGAGTGGTGGGTGCTGTTTGCGGTTTTGATCGTGTCAAACTGCAAAAGCGCCCGTGAGGCCGGACTCAAATGCCTTGTGTTTTTCCTCATAAGCCAGCCGGTAATTTACCTCGTTGAGCTGCCTGCGATCGGCTTGGACAAGGCGCTTTACTATTACACGAGCATCTGGCTGCCCGTTTCGCTGCTGACCCTCCCCGGTGGAGCAATCGCGTTCCTTGCAAAGCGCCAGAATGCCTTGGGCGCAGCGATACTGGGCGTCGGAAATACGATCGTCGCTCTTATGGGAGTAAGCTATTTTCGGCAAATGCTCGGCTCGTTTCCACGGCATTTGCTGACGGTGGTATCATGCGCGGCGAGCGTTGCCGTAACTGTTCTCGGAATGCAGATAAAACAGCGGACGCGGCTTTTGTCGGCGGCGATCACCGTTTTGCTGACGGCCGGGATCGCGGCATGGACGGTGCTGAGCGGCAGAACTCTCTAAAGCTGCACTGCGCTCTTAATTTTTGGTGCATTGCGCGCAAAAGAATGCTATAATACAGCTATCTATCACAGGGACGCTCGGGCAGAGCGCTTTCGTAGAAAGGAATAGCACACATGAATTCCGATACTATTTCAAAATTCCGTCTGTTTGGCAAGGCAGGAAAGATAGTCATGACGGTTTTGACCGTTATAGCGGCGATTATAACGATCTCATGCTGCATTGCGGTCGCTTTCGTGGCGGCTTTGCCGGATAACGCACTGACGGTGCGCGTTGTTGAAAACACCGAGCTGCGCTTCAATGCGGAAAGCTTTGATACATTGTGGAATATAATCGGAGGAAACTTCAGCTATTCCGGCGAAAGCAGTCCGGAGTATATGCTCGGGGAGGGCGCAGGTAAGGTCACACCGCCTGAGGATCAGCAGTTTAAAACTGAGCTTAAGCTTTTTAACCGTTCATATGACTCTGCCGAGATCCACTCCGACGGAAACACGAAGGTCATGCAGGCCGAGGCCTCCCCGGCCGAATATAACGCAAGCGATCTTACGAAAGTGTTTATTTTCGCCGCGCTGTTTGCAGCGTCCGCAACCGTTGCGCTTTGGCTGCTCAGAGGGATGTTTTCCGTGCTCACAAAGTGCGAGTCTCCGTTCTGCAATGAAGTTGTGGCCAAGATGCGCGGCTTTGGCTTTTCACTTCTTCCGGTTGCCGTTTTTGCTTCTGCCGCCGAAACGATGCTGGAGAGCTTTTTCACCGCAGGAAAAAGCACCAATGTCAGCATTCAGTGGGGCATTTTGATAGCGTTTGTTGTAACCATGGCTCTGGTGGCTGTTTTCAGATACGGTGTTTGCCTGCAAAAGGAATGGGATGAGACCCTGTAAGGAGGCGGAAGAATGGGACAGATCATTTTGCGGCTGGATCGTGTCATGGCCGACAGGAAGATGAGCCTCAACGAGCTATCGGCAAGAGTCGGCGTGGCCAACGTGAATTTATCAAAAATGAAGAATGGACATATCAGCGCCATCCGCTTTTCCACCCTGGCGGCCATCTGCGATGTTCTCAACTGCCAGCCGGGAGATATATTGGAATACAAGCCTGACGAGGAGTGAAGCTCGCCGGCATATAAAAAACGGCATAGTCGTTTATGCGACTATGCCGATATTGTTTTTTGCTCAGTTCTCTTTTTCGTCCTCGCACTGCGCGTTCAGGCGTTCGACCTCGGCCTTAAGCTCTGCGTTCTGAGCCTTCAGCTCGTCGAGCTTTTTGTTCACCGGCGCAAGCTGACGCTTAAGCTCGCCGGAAACGATGCCTTTATAGAACGTATAGCGCCCCGTAAGGCTCACTGCCGACAAAACGACAGCCGCGCCGCCGGCAGCAATGCCAACCTTTTTGATATCGACCTTGCGCAAAAGGCGCATAACCGTGCGCTTGTTGAGCTTGCCGGGCTGCAAAAGCTCCAGAGGGCTTATATCCTCGGGCTGAACCTCGACCTCAACGCTGCGCTTTGCGATCTTTTTCATAAAAACCCCTCCATAAATATCTTTGTCTGTATTATAGCACCATCTCCGCTTTTTTCAAGTCCGCATATCTTGAATATGCCGCAGCTTACAAGGTTATAGTCCCTGTGCGAGAGGCAACTTTTTATAACGGACTTGTCGTGGGTTGCTATCCAGCCGAGGCGTATTCCGGCAAGAGAGAATACCTTGGACATGCTGCTGACGGATATGCCCTTGTCGTACAGATCGACTATCGATTCGCTCCACACGTCGTCCTGCGTCAGGTGGCGGTAAACCTCGTCGCACATGACGTAAGCGCCAACGCTTTTTGCGATCTCGACTATCTGCATGAGCATGTCCTTTGTCATCAAAGCGCCTGTGGGATTGTTAGGGTTATTTATGCATATCATTTTTGTTCCGGGAACGGCAAGGGCGCGCAGCTCGTCAAGATCGGGCAGAAAGCCGTTTTTCTCGCTCAGGTGCAGAAGCTTCAGATCCGCGCCGAAGGATTCCGGGATAGAGTACAGCTGCTGATAGGTCGGCATGATGCTTATAATGCGGTCGCCCGGCTCAACGAGCGAGTAGAAAACGTGGTGGTTTGCGCCCGAAGCGCCATGAGTGGTGACTATCTCCTCGGGCGTTAGGGTCTTGTAAAGCTTGCAGATGCCGCTTTTAAGCTCCGGCGCGCCCTCAATATTGCCGTATGTCAGGCGCTGCTAGCACATGGAGCTCAAGAATGCCTGCTTGTCAGCTCCTGTCAGCTCAAAAAGCTCATCTATTGAGACGGAATTTACGCAGGTCTCGGCAATGTTATACTTTGCGCCTGTTTCATAGGCGTTCATCCATTCTTCGACTTCAAAAGGCTTGATCTTCATCTTTATACCTCCTAAAAAACAATAAAACGCCCGAGGCTCTTCCTTATAACGTGTTTCCACGTCGTACCTACGGAAAAGTCCCGTGCGCTTTTGATCCATCACCCGGTGGTGACGGAAGCGAATATTATGTTTGCAGGATGAATTAAAACACAAATTTTGCGCTTTGTCAAGCGCCAATGTGCATAAAAATGCATTTTGGCGATAAAAAAGCGCAAAGAACCGCAGCCTTTTGCCCCACTCGATTTTAGTGAAGAGTTAATAGTGAATAAGTAAAAAGCGCCAAGCTTCTGCGAAGCTTGACGCTTTTTTGGTGCCGGTGGCCGGACTCGAACCGGCACGACGCAAGCATCAGAGGATTTTAAGTCCGCCGTGTCTACCATTCCACCACACCGGCAAATACCTGATTATTTTAGCATTGCGCTGCAAAAATGTCAATTGTTTAGGGCACCGCGAACATCCCATGCGGCATAAAATGCAGGGAGGTGAGGCTAATTGAATGTAAACTGTTTCCTCGGCGCAAATTCCGCAGGCGGATTTTGTTCGCTCTACGGCGGCTTTTGCAGCGGCGAGGGCGACTTTCTGCATCTGATAAAGGCAGGGCCGGGCGGCGGAAAATCGGGCTTCATGCGGCGTATTGCGCAGGCAGCGGCCGATCACGGATATGATACCGAGTGCGTTCTTTGCTCGGGCGACCCGGACTCGCTCGATGGGGTGTACATACCCGAACTGCACGTCGGGTTCATGGATGCAACAGCGCCGCACGCATGCGAGCCTGCAAATTTTGCGTACAATTCAGATTATGTTAACTTAGGGCGCTTTTGCAGCCGAGCAAACGATCCGCGCATAGCGGAGATGACGGATAAATATCGCTCAATGTATAAAACGGCGTATGCCTGCCTTGCCGCGGCAGGCAGCGTCGCAAATGCCGAGATTCCGGGTTTGATAAGCGAAGAAACGCGTCAAAAAGTAAGAAAACGGGCGCAGAGCGCAGCGTTGCGCGAGCTGGGCGGCGCAGGCAAAAAGAGCAGCGATGCCCACGAGCAGCGCTGCTTTATGCGATGCATAAGCTGCAAGGGAGAGCTTGTGCTTGCAGACGATATTAAAAAGTTATGTAAACGAATATATCTCCTTGACGACCGCTGCGGCCTTGCCGATATTTATCTCAAGCAGCTGCACGCCGAGGCAAAAGAACGCGGCATGGGAAGCATATCGTGCTTATCGCCGCTGTGCCCGGATAGATTTGATGCGCTGCTGCTGCCGGAGCGAGGAGTGGGATTTGTGTCCGCCTCGGCAATGGATATAGCAGAGCCTTATCGCCATGTGCGGCTCGATGCGCTGATACAGACAGAGACCCTGCAAAAAGCACGGGGCGAGCTGAAGCGCCGCGATAAGCTCGTGCGCGAGCTTACAGGCGAGGCGGTGCACTGGCTTGCACGAGCAAAGGAGTATCACGACGAGCTTGAGCGCGCGTATAATCCGCATGTAGATTTCGACGCGCTCGACACCTTCACCGATGAGACTATAAAAAAGCTTTTTGCATAGTAAAACGGCTGAGGCGTTTGCCTCAGCCGAAACTGTTCTGTTTAGCAGCACATGCCACCCCACGGGGTCAGGCACGAGCAGCACAGATACGAGGTGCAGCAGTCGTCGCAGATGCAGCAGGAGCTGTTGTAGTTTCCGCTGTAATCCTGATAATACTGCCCGTTGTTTTGCAGCCTGTTGAGAAGCTGGCGATAGTTCGGGTTATCCGGATCGATCTCGACGGCGCGCTTTGCGTCCTCAAGGGCGTTTATCTTGTTGCCGAGATACATATTGGCAACGGCGCTCAGATAGTACCAGCGCCCGTCACGCTCGGAAAGCGGAACCTGCGAGAGCGCGGTGAGAGCTTCGTTGTATCTGCCGTTGCGTATGTAGTTGACCGCCGCGCGGCACTCTGCGCGCTCCTGCGGCTGCTCATACGCGCCGTAGCCGCCGAAACCACCGAATCCGCCATAGCCGCCGCCGTAACCGCTGCCGTATCCTCCGCCATAGCCGCCGGAGGGGCCGGTCTGACCGTTTTTGATCTGGTCGTATGCGGCGTTTATCTCGTTCATCTTCGCCGCCGCGGCTGCATCGCCGGGGTTGCGGTCCGGATGATATTTCTTTGCAAGCTCTCTGTAAGCTTTTTTTATTTCCTCGTCCGTTGCATTTCTTGAAACGCCGAGGACTTCATAGGGGTCCCGTGCCATTCGGTACTGCTCCTTACTTAGTGCTTATTCCGTAGTGTTGATTGAATTTTATCCACACGCCGCTGCACAGTATATTTTTTATTATGCCCGCATCCTGAATTATCGGCAGCCGCTCAAAGCTTCTCACGCAGTCGGCAAGCAGAAGCTCGAGTATCGCCTTGAAGCGCTCCTGCTCGTCAAGCCTGCCGTACAGGTAAACGAAGGGGTTGTACTTATATGCTCTTTTGTCGCCTTTTAAATCAATGCAGGCGTCCATGACATAAACAAATTGCCCGAGCGCCATGCCGAAAGCGCGCAGATCGCTTTGCCAGTGATCCTCGCGCATGACGAAAAGCTCCGCCATAAGCCGGCCGAACGCTGCGGCCGCGGCGTCGGTCGAGCTGTCTCTGCGATCCTCGATCTTCTTAAGCTCTTCCATCGACTGCTTTATGACGGCGCACTGGCGCGGATATTCGACGCATACCTTTTCGTATGACTGCTTGAGCACTCCTGCCGAGGCAAGCGCCGCGGCGTTTAGCTCATCGTGCCAATCGTCAAGGCAGTTGAGGTATGCCAGCGCAACATTCATGTCGGCGGCATAGTCGCTGATCTCCGACTGCAAAAACGCGCGCTTGCCGAGCGGATGCGCAGGGCAGGGAGCCTCGCCGCTCAGGTCAAACGGCTCATACAGACCGCTGAGCACCATGACCAGAAACGTCATGTCGTAGGTCAGCGTAAAGCGCGCAAACGAGCCGTGACGCTCGCTCAGGCTGCGGCACAGGCCGCAGTAGTAGGCTTTATATCGCTTTCGCTGTTGTTCATTGAGCCCGGCAAGATCCGCCGTTACAAAGCCGAACATATCAGGTCTTGCCCGTGAACGAGTTGCCGCATTTCTTGCAGACGATGTTTATTTTCCCCTTGTGACGGGGAACTCTGAGCGTCGTGCGGCAAGCGGGGCATGTGAAGAACTTATAGTCCTTGCGCTGCGTCCAGCGGACCTTGATCATCTCAAACTTTCCGCTAACGCTCATGCGCAGCCGAAGATAGCGCGTATTTTCGGCGCTGCGCTTATAAAGATTTCTCGACAGCATACGCGCGTATACAAGTATGAGCAGGATGAACGCGATAAGCCAAATGGGTCTTGAAAACCGTGTTCCGTTGAACACCACAGCCACGATCATGAGCACAAGGCTCAATATCGACAGGAATCTGTTGAGCTGGTCTATTCCGCAGCGTCCTGCCATAAAGCGCGCAAATTTTTCTCTCATGGAAAAGTCACCTGATTGATAATATTTCAATAATACATATTATCACAGCAAATGCCCGAATATATAAATTAATTGTTAATTCGTCAGCCTTTGACGTAGCTCCAGCTGTATTCAATGACCGTGCTCTGCTCGCCGTCACCCTGAGTGCGCGTGCATTTGACTATATTGCCCGGCTCGTCGTATTCATATTCGTTCTTCGTGATGCTTATTGTATCGCCGTCGGGGCCGTAAATGCTGACGGAAAGCTCGTTTCCGTGCTCGTCATAGCTGTATTCGGTGCGGCTTTCAATGCCGTCGCTGCCGCTTACCTCGCGCGAGGCGAGAAGTCCGGTTTCGTCATAGGTGCAGGTCTCCGAAGTCTCGCTGTCCTCGAGCATATCGCGGCGCACAAGCTTTGTGAGCCTGCCGGCCTCATCGTATTCATAAGCAATTTCGCTTATAAGCTCCGAGCCTTCATAGTATTTTTCATTGACAAGATCGCTGCCCTCGTAGGCATAGGTCGTGACCGATGCGGCCGTGTCGCCGATCATGCTCGTTTCTTTCATCTTAAGGCCTGTGTCGTTGTACTCAAACAAAACGCGGTACTCCTCGGAGTATTCCTCCGGGCCGTCTGCGATATAGTTTATCATTGTCTCCGGCAGCCCGTCAGCGTTGAGAACGTATTCCTTGTATCCTACCGGCGCGTCGTTTATGCCGAGGGTCGTTTCCTTTACAAGACGGCCGGCAGCGTCGTACTCGTACTTGACAGTGCTGAATTTAAGACCGTTTTCGTTGTACCATACCTCCTGCGAGAGAAGTCCCTCGCTTTTTTCGTATACGGAAAGATCCTGCGTGGATGAAGGCTGCGTCTCGGTCGGCTGAGTCGTGCTCTCGCCGCTTTTTGTGCAGGCGCAAAGGCAAAGCGCAAGAATAAGCGCCGCTATTATGCCAAATGTTCGTTTCATGCTGCTTTTAAGTCCTTTCGAAAGGATGTTTTTTGAGATTATATCACGAAACGCGCGAAATATAAAGTGCTTTTAAAGACAGTGGAAATGCAAGGGCGTAAGTGCTATTGGAACTGCAAAAGCTTTGGAGATGGGAGAGATCGAAGGAGCTATGAGCGGCTTGTCGATCGCTGTGTCGGGAGTGTTCACCGTTATCGGCGCAAGCGTTTTTGCGCAGTTTATATAAAAATATCGAGGCTTCGAAAGAAACCCCGATATTTTTCAGTCGTCCATGTCCTTTTCAAGTATTGCGCCTGAATACGCTTCGATCTCGTACTCATACTCGATGCCGCCGCTGCGGAACTCCACATCATACTCCATCCGGCCGTCATCCCAGTCCAGGTTGGCCCGCAGGAACACGGCGTTGGCCTCTTTGACACCGGCGTCATTCAGGGCGATCTGCTTGGCCCGGTCGGCACTGATATAGTTGCCGGAGGCGGAAGAGGCGCCCTGCTGGCTGGCGGTCCGGTCCGCGGTGGTCAGCTGGACCGTGCGGGTGGCCGAGTTGAAGGACACGTCCATACCCATGGCCTCGCTGATGGCCCGGACGGGGACATAGGTGGTGCCGTTGTAGAGGAACACGGGGACCTGCTTTCCGGCGGCATCCCGCGGGGTGAATCTGGCGCCGTTGAGGGTGATGCCGATGCCGTCCTCCACCTGGATGCTGCGCTTGGAGGTGGCGGTGGCCGTGACGCACAGTGCTGCGATCAGGACCGTCAGGACCAAACCGGAGCCGAAGCCCTTCCAGAAACCGTTCTGCTTCATTGTTCATTCTCCTTTTCATGTTCTGCATTCGGCGGGTCTCTCCCGCCCCTTCTGCACCATTAACGGCGCCAGAAGAGGTTTTATTGCACCGTGCGGAAAATTTTTTTATTTTTTCGCGCCGCTGGCCCTTCCCTACAAAACAGGCTTTCTATTCCCGGAAAAATGCGCTATAATAGGGGCCGATATTCCAAACTGTTCTGATATGGAGGTCCGTTATGATGAATGCTTCCCCTGCCCCGCAGGAGATCTTTTTGCTGAAACTGGGCGAGGTGGTCCTGAAGGGACAGAATCGCCAGTCCTTTGAGGACAAGCTGCTGGCCAACGTCCGCCGCCGGGTGAAAAACTGCGGCAGCTTCCAGTGCTCCCTCCGGCAGAGCACCATCTACGTGGAGCCCCAGGGAGAGGACTGCGATATGGAGGCCGCCTGGGACGCCTGCCGCCAGGTGTTCGGCATTGCCGCCGTGGCCCGGGCCGTGCCCTGTGAAAAGACAGTGGACGCCATTGTGGAGGCCGCCCGGACCTATCTGGCGGACGCCTTTGCCGTTGCGAAGAGCTTCAAGGTGGAGAGCAAGCGGGCAGACAAGATGTTTCCCATGAACTCCATCCAGCTGAGCCAAGCTGTGGGCGGCGATCTGGCGGAGCTGTTCCCCCATGTGGCGGTGGATGTCCACACTCCCGATCTGACAGTATTTGTGGAGATCCGGGAGAAGTACGCCTATGTTCATACTCCCTCTGTTCCCGGCGCGGGCGGCCTGCCCATCGGCATGGGCGGCGTGGCGGTCAGCCTGCTCTCCGGCGGTATCGACTCGCCCGTCTCGTCCTACATGATCGCCAAGCGCGGCGTCAAGCTCGAAATGGTGCACTTCTTCTCCCCACCGTACACGTCCGATGAGGCGAAGGAGAAGGTGCTTTCCCTTGCCAAGCTCTTAGTCCCCTGGTGCGGGCGGCTGACGGTGCAGATCGTGCCGTTTACCGAGATCCAGGAGGAGATCAGAAGAAACTGCCCCGAGGAATTCTTCACGCTCATCATGCGCCGCTTTATGATGCGCATCTCCCAGCGCGTGGCCGATCAGGTCAAGGCCAAGGCGCTCGTCACGGGCGAGAACCTCGGTCAGGTCGCGTCTCAGACGATGGAGGCCCTGCGCGTGACCGAGGATGTCGTCGATCTTCCCGTCCTGCGCCCGCTCATCGGCATGGATAAGGAAGAGATCGTGCGTTTGTCCCGTAAGATCGGCACGTTCGATACCTCGATCTTACCCTATGAGGACTGCTGTACGGTCTTCACCCCGCGTCATCCGCGCACGAAGCCGAACCTCGACGAGGTCCGTGAGGCCGAGGCTGTCCTCGATATCGAGGGGCTGATCGACCGCGCAATGACGAATCGTGAGTTCGTGCGCATCAAGCTCTGAAAGGAAGTCTTATCATGGCAGAAAAAACAGTCGAACAGCGCTGCTATGAAGCGCTCAAGGCGCGCGGCGTGACCTTCGCCGCGGCGGAGAGCTGCACCGGCGGCCTCATTGCCAAGCGCATCACGGATGTGCCGGGCGCGTCGGGCGTGTTCATGGGCGGCGTCGTGAGCTATACGAATATCGTTAAGCACCGCGTGCTCGGCGTTCCGGCGGACATGCTGGAAGAGTACGGCGCGGTGTCCGCGCCCGTCGCCCGCGCAATGGCGGAGGGCGCGCGCAAGGCGACGGCGGCGGACTGCGCCGTCAGCGTCACAGGCGTCGCTGGACCCGACCGCGACGAGCGGGGAAATCCCGTCGGCACGGTATTCATCGGATTTTCGTCGCCCAAGGAGACAATCGCCGAGCGCTTTGACTTCGGCGCGGCTTCCCGCGAGGAAATTCGCGGGGAAGCGGCGGATGAAGCCTTCAAGCTGCTGGAAGAAAAGCTGAAGGAAGCATAAAAAACAAAATCAAGGAGGAGACCGATATGAGACGGAAAAATACAGCGCTGCCGCTTGCGGCGCTCTTGGCGGCGCTGACGCTTTTGGCGTCAGGCTGCGGAGAAAAGCAGGAAACGCCGGACGGCGCACCAGATGAGCCCCTGATGCAGGAGGAAGATCTGACGGTCGAGCCGCAGCCGGACGCGAACTTTACGCTGGACCTGCCGGACGGATTTTTGAGCCTTGGAGCGGACTACGAGCCGAACGGGAAATCGGAGAATACGACCTATGACAGCGACGGGATGCTGCCCTACGACTTTGCGCGCCATTACGACGCGGACGCGCGGCTCGTCGTCGGGACGGACTACTACCCCGAAACGGGGCGCGAGGTCATCAGCTACCTGCGCACCGATGCGGTGGGCGTGGGAACGCCGCGCGGCGTCAAGGTCGGCGACAGCGAGAAAGCGCTGCTGACGGAATACCCGGAGGCACTTTACTGCATTGATGCAGACGAGTCCGAGCTCTATGACGGCTACAGCGACGAAAGCGGCTACAGCGAGCCTGCCTATGACTTCGACCGCGCCTATGTCTGGCAGCCGCAGACGCCGCAGGACGACGGGAACTACGACGTCCGCGACATTGCGTTTTACCTGAAGGACGGCACGGTGAGCGCGATCACGATGACAAAGCCGTATGCGTTCCGCTTTGCCTACGGTGTGGACCGAGACGCGGCGCTGCGCCTTGCGGAAGAAAACCGCGCGCAGCTGTGCGGAAAGTGAAAAAAGGAACAAAAAGCGAGGGACGCGTGAGCGTCCCTCGCTTTTTACTGTATTTAATAGGTGCCGGGATCAAAGCTCGAGCGCGATCTGCGCGTCGTCGACGGTGGAGACGTCCAGCCCGAATTCGCTCGTCCGTCATCGCGGGCAGACGTTTTCGCCCGTCGTGATGACGGACGCAGCAAGGCGCGTGCCGATCTCGCAGGATTCCATCATGGTCTTGCCGTAGGTCTGGCCGATGACCGTCCCAGCAAAGAACGCGTCGCCCGCGCCGGTCGTATCCTTGACGTCGACCTTTTTCGCGGGGCAATAGCCCTCCTCTCCGTCAAGCGTTGCAAAGACCGCGCCCTGAGCGCCCATCGTGACGACCATGCGGCGGATCTGTTGCGCCGCGAGCTTCAGAAATAAGCAAAAACGGCCGCGCGGCCGCGTGTGACGGCGCAAAATGAACAAATTGCAAATTTTACTTTCCGCATTGCAAAGCCGATCATTTTGTGCTATGCTTGACGCAAGGATACCGTACCGTCGCGGTACGGATGTTATGCAAAGGAGTGATTTCTTATGGTCAGACTTATCATGGGTGAAAAGGGCACCGGCAAGACCAAAAAGCTCATCGAGCTTATCAACGCCTCTGCTGCCGAGGAAAACGGCAATGTGGTGTGCATCGAGGCCAAGTCCACGATGACCTTCGACATCCATTATCACGTTCGTCTCATTTCTGCCGACGAATATCAGATCACCACTTACGAGGGCCTGCGTGGCTTCGTCAGCGGTCTGTATGCCGGCAATTACGATATTTCCCACATCTTCATCGACAACCTCTTCAAGATCGTCGGCGGCGACTGCAATCAGGCGGCGGACGACTTCCTGGATTGGCTCAACCGCTTCAGCAACAATCACGGCGTCAAGTTCACCGTTTCAGTCTCCGGCGACCCCGGTCTTGCGACCGACGGGATGCAGAAGTACCTGTAACGCAAAACCGCAAAAGGAGACGGCAGGAAGCCGTCTCCTTTCTTTTTTATTTCAGCACATAGACATTGCCGATGCCCAGCAGGCGGCACAGCTCCGTCTTTTCGGCGATGTCCGTCTCGCTCTCGTACCATACGACCGTGACCGAGCCGTCCTTCTCCGTGCGATAGCCGCACGAGCTTTCGTGCTGCGCCGAGCGGTGCGTGCGCAGCGTGCCCTCGGACAGCAGCTCGATCAGCTCACCCTCGGTCAGCTCGCGTGTGTCCGTCACCGCTCCCGCGCGGGTCTTCTGCAGCAGCGGCACAGCGCGCAGCGCCACGCTGCCGCCCTTGCCCGCCCTGACCGCCGCCGCGTAGACCTTCTCCATCGGCGCGCGCGGGCTGACCGGCACGCTGCCGGACTCCTCCGTGATGCTCCCGGCGGTCACGCAGCCGGACGGCGCGCTTCCGCCCGCCGCTTCCGTGACCTTGATCGCGGCGTGCAGCCGGTCATAGGTGCGCAGCAGCACGGCAGCCGCCTGCTCGCGCGTCGCTTCCTTTTTCG
>ERZ837910.2544-NODE-2544-length-22051-cov-5.903301_pt1 | contig 22051 bp, 20 predicted proteins | sample MGYA00519940_ERZ837910 | MGnify/ENA primary metagenome ERZ837910 (study PRJEB31850, sample SAMEA3708825) | human gut metagenome | biome: human gut; feature: human-associated habitat; material: faeces | place: China | collected 2014 ... | reverse complement strand
GCCAGGGCGCAAAGCCCGGCATCGGCGGCCATCTGCCCGGCCTCAAGGTCGGCCCGGACATCTCCAAGACCCGTATGATCCCGGAGGGCACGGACGCCATCTCCCCGGCTCCCCACCACGATATCTACTCCATCGAGGACCTGCGTCAGCTCGTATTTTCGCTCAAGGAAGCGACCGAATACAAAAAGCCGGTCATGGTCAAGATTGCAGCCGTACATAATGTAGCGGCGATCGCTTCGGGCGTGGCCCGCTCGGGCGCGGACGTCATCTGCATCGACGGCTACCGCGGCGGTACCGGCGCGGCTCCGACCCGTATCCGCGACAACGTCGGCATTCCGATCGAGCTTGCGCTCGCCGCTGTCGACCAGCGTCTGCGCGACGAGGGCATCCGCGATCAGGTTTCGGTCGTTGTCGGCGGTTCCATCCGCAACTCCGCAGATCTGCTGAAGGCCATCGCACTCGGCGCGGACGCCTGCTACATCGCGACCAGCGCCCTGCTCGCCATGGGCTGCCACCTGTGCCGCACCTGCCAGACCGGCAAGTGCAACTGGGGCATCGCGACCCAGCGTCCCGATCTGGTCAAGCGCCTCAACCCGGATATCGGCTCGCAGCGCCTGATCAACCTCGTCACCGCGTGGGATCACGAGCTGAAGGAAATGATGGGCGGCATGGGCATCAACTCCATCGAGGCCCTGCGCGGCAACCGTCTGATGCTTCGCGGCATCGGTCTGAACGACCGCGAGCTGAACATCCTCGGCATCAAGCACGCGGGCGAATGACTTCGTCTGAAACTATACCTGTCTTGGACAAGAAAGGGTCTTACATAGATGAAACGAGTATATGTCAACGAAAAATGGTGTCTTGGCTGCCATCTCTGCGAATACTACTGTGCGTTCGCAAACTCGGGCAAGTCCTCCATGGTCAAGGCGCTCAAGGATCACAAGATCGCGCCCCGCATCCGCATCGAGGAGCGCAACAACATCTCCTTCGCGGTATCCTGCCGCCACTGCACCGATCCGCTGTGCGTCAAGGGCTGTATCTCCGGCGCGCTGACCATCGTGGACGGCGCGGTGCAGATCGACTCCGGCAAGTGCGTCGGCTGCTACACCTGCATCCTGTCCTGCCCCTACGGCGCGCTTTCGACCTCGAATGAGGGCGCTATCCAGAAATGCGAGCTGTGCGCGAAGAATGCGTTCGGTCAGCCGATGTGCGTACAGGGCTGTCCGAACAAGGCGATCGTTTACGAGGAGAGGTGAGCAGAATGAAATACGTAATCATCGGCAACGGCACCGCAGCGGTCGGCGCCATCGAGGGCATCCGCTCCGCAGACAAGGTCGGCCCCATCACGGTCATCTCCACCGAACCGTATCACGTTTACGGCCGTCCGCTCATTTCCTATATGCTGCTCGGCAAGACGACCGAGGAAAAGATGCTCCAGTACCGCCCGGACGACTTCTACGAGAAGAACCACGTCACCACCATGCTCGGCAGGACGGTGCAGCACATTGACCCGAAAAGGCAGACCGTCTCGCTCGCGAGCGGCGAGTCCGTCCCCTATGACAGACTGTGCATCTGCACCGGCTCGCGCCCGTTCGTTCCCCCGATGGAGGGTCTGGACAAGGTCGAGAACAAAACGAGCTTCATGACGCTCGACGACGCGAAGCACTTGAACGAAATGCTTGGCGACAAGAACGACAAGCGCGTGCTCATCGTCGGCGCGGGCCTCATCGGCCTGAAGTGCGCCGAGGGCATCTACCAGCGTGTTTCCGAGCTGACCGTCATCGACCTCGCGCCGCGCATCCTGCCGAACGTTCTGACCGAGGTCCCGGCGGCCATCATCCAGAAACACATCGAGAGCAAGGGCGTAAAATTCCTGCTCGGCGACTCGGTGGCGCAGTTCGAGCCGAACAAGGCGCACCTCAAGAGCGGCGGCACGATCGATTTCGATATTCTCGTTGTAGCGGTCGGCGTCCGTCCGAACACCGAGCTTGCCGCCGAGGCAGGCTGCGAGGTCAACCGCGGTATCCTCATCGACGAGCACTCCGCCACCTGCGTGCCGAACATCTATGCCGCAGGCGACTGCACGGTCTCCCACGACATCGCGGCCGGCGTGGACCGCATCCTCGCCATCCTGCCGAACGCCTATATGCAGGGCGAGACCGCAGGCAAAAATATGGCAGACCATATCTGCTCGTTCACCAAGGCCATCCCGATGAACGCTTCGGGCTTCATGGGTCTGCACATGATCACCGCCGGCTCCTATGACGGCGAGGCCTATCTCGAGCAGGACGACGAGCACTACAAGCTGCTCGTGACGCGCGACAACCGGCTCGTCGGCTTCATTCTGATCGGCGACGTCGATCGCGCAGGCATCTACACCTCGCTTATCCGCGAGCAGACCCCGCTCGACACCATCGACTTTGAGCTCATCCGCGAAAAGCCGCAGCTCATGGCATTTTCGCACGCAGAACGTGCAAAGAAGTTAGGAGGCGCACACTGATGACGACAATTCAGGCAGGTCTTACCTATTACAAGCAGGTAAATGAAAAGGTCCGCGAAGCAGCGGAAAAGGACGACAGCATCACGATCGAGAACGTGATCGGCCAGCGCTACATTGGCTGCGGCTCCTCGGGCAAAAATATCACGGTACACGGCACCCCGGGCAACGGCCTCGGCCAGTACCTCAACGGCTCGACGCTCGAGGTGTTCGGCAACGCGCAGGAGGCGGTCGGCGACACGATGAACGAGGGCGACATCATCATCCACGGCAACGTCGGCGACGCCTGCGGCTACGGCATGCGCGGCGGCCGCATCTTCATCGAGGGCGACTGCGGCTACCGCGGCGGCATCCACATGAAGGCCTATCAGGAGCACTTCCCCGTCGTCGTCATCGGCGGCAAGGCCGGCTCGTTCCTCGGCGAGTACCAGGCCGGCGGCCTCATCCTCGTTCTCGGCATCGGTCAGAACGGCGCATATCCGGTCAACAATTTCTGCGGAACGGGTATGCACGGCGGCAAAATTGTGTTAAGATGTGATAAAGCCCCGACCGGCCTTCCCCCTCAGGTGCTCGTAAACCAAGCGACCGAGGCGGACATGATTCACATCGCGCCCTATATCAAGGAATACGCCCGTCATTTCGGTGCAAATGCTGCCGACCTGTTGGAGCAGAAATATTTCGTCCTGACACCGAACCCGGCGGCAGGCTACAAGCAGCTTTACACCTTCGAGGCGTAAGACCATACTCAGACCGGTACGGAAAAGCTCCCCTTTGCAGTCGGAGCTTTTTCGCCTGTCCGGATAAAAGAAAAGGAGGCTCTCCGTATGGATACCACCATGAGCGAAGTCGTACAGTTTATTCAGGAAAACGACGTAAAATTCATCCGTCTGGCGTTCTGCGACATTTTCGGAAACCAGAAGAATATTGCCATTCAGCCGACCGAGCTGACGCGCGCCTTTGAATACGGCATTCATTTCAACGCGTCCGCTCTGCGCGGCTTCCTCAACGTTGACGCATCCGACCTGCTGCTGTTCCCCGACCCGGCCACGCTTTCCGTGCTGCCGTGGCGCCCGGCGCAGGGCCGCGTCGTTCGCTTTTACTGCGACATCCGCTACCCGGACGGCACGCCGTTCGAGGGCGACGGCCGCTATCTGCTGCGGCAGGCGAGCCGCCGCGCGCGCAAGGCCGGCTACTCGCTGACCATGTGCACCGCGAGCGAGTTCTACCTGTTCGAGCTCGACGAGAACGGCCACCCGACCACCATCCCCCACGACCACGGCGAATATTTCGACGTCGCGCCGCTCGACAAGGCGGAAAACGTGCGCCGTCAGATCTGCCTGACGCTCGAGGAGATGAACATTCAGCCGGAGTCCTCGCATCATGAGCAGGGTCCCGGCCAGAACGAGGTCGATTTCCGCGCCGCGGAGGCGCTCGAGGCCGCGGACAATTTCGTGACCTTCAAGTGGGTCGTCAAGTCCATGGCCTCCTCGAGCGGCCTGTATGCGTCCTTCCTGCCCAAGCCGCTCCAGAACACCCCGGGCAGCGGCCTGCATCTCGCGGTCTCGATCACCAAAAACGGCCAGAACCTGTTTCATCCGTCCATCGAGGAGTCCGAGGAGGGCCGTCAGTTCGTTGCAGGCGTGCTGCGCCGCGCCGCCGAAATGACCATCTTCGGCAATCCGCTCACCAATTCCTTCCAGCGTCTCGGCGAGTTCGAAGCGCCCAAGTATATCACCTGGTCGCACCAGAACCGTGCTCCCCTCATCACCGTCCCGCTCGCGACCGGCGGCAAGCCCAACTGCTTCAAGCTGCGCTCGTTCGACGGCTGCATCAATCCCTACATCGTATTCGCCCTGCTCATCCACGCAGGTCTGGACGGCATCGAGGACAGGCTCGAGCTTGCGCCTGCGTGCGAGGAAAACCTGTTCACCTCGAGCGAGGCGGTCCGCGCCAGATATGATGCGCTGCCCGAGTCGCTGTGCGAGGCCATCCGCACCGCACAGAACAGCGACTTTATCGCAAAATACCTGCCCGAAAAGATGCGCGCAGCCTTTTTCGCCGCCAAGCAGGCCGAGCATGACCGCATCGCGCTGGCCGACGACCGCACTGCTGCCGAGCGTCAGCTTTACTTCGAACGCTACTGAGACAACCGAAAGGAGGGGAAATGCGTTTCATGGAACGTATTCTTGTCGTTTCCTCGACCGAAAAAACACATGCGATGCTCGCGCAGTTCCTGTCCTCCTGCGGTGTGCAGTCGCAGCTGTGCCGTGCGATGGCCGGCAGCGAAGCGCGGCGTGCGCTCGTTGACGGCGAATTTGACCTTGTCCTGGTCAACACGCCGCTGCCCGACGAATTCGGTCACGAGCTGGCGCAGCTCGCCGCAGGCGAGACCACCGCAGGCGTTATCCTGCTCGCGAAGGCGGAGATCGCGGACAGCGTCGCGGAAAAGGTGGAGGACGACGGCGTATTCGTCGTGCCCAAGCCGCTCTCGCGCGTGCTGTTCATGCAGGCGCTTCGCATGACACGCGCCGCGCGCAGCCGTCTGAGCGGACTGCAAAACGAAAACCGCCGCCTCCAGAAGCGCATCGAGGATATCCGTCTGGTGGACCGGGCGAAATGCCTGCTCATCGAGTGCTGCGGAATGTCCGAGCCGGAGGCGCACAGCTACATAGAACAGCAGGCCATGAACCGCCGCTGCCCCAAGCGCGACATCGCGCAGGGCATCATTGACGGAGACACACCTTGAGAGCTGTCGCAAAACTGCGTTTTGCCGACAAGCTGTGTTCTGACAGCGGTTCCCGCCGCAGAACACGGACGGCCAAAAGTTCCTATGCAGAAACTTTCGGCTCTCTCAGAGTAAAAAAACCGAGGCGCATGTCCCCGGTTTTTGCTCTCATTAAATATTTTAAGGATAGAGGCCTACGGGCTGCGTTTGCAAAGCAAACGAGATTTTATGCGCGCTTTCGCGCGATAGTTTTATACTTCCTATTCTCTGCTGTTTGAATAAAAATTTAAGGGTACGCTTTTTACGGCGTACCCTTTTCGTTTGCGATTTTCGCTTTTACTTGATGTCGTCGAACAGGCCGGTGAAGTCGAAGGTTGCGAAGTAGTCCTTCGGGGTCTCCGCACGGCGGATCATCTCGACCGAGCCGTCCTCGCGGAGCAGCAGCTCTGCGGAGCGCAGCTTGCCGTTGTAGTTATAGCCCATCGAGAAGCCGTGCGCACCGGTGTCGTGGATATAGATATAGTCACCGATGTCGATGCGCGGCAAGTTGCGGTCAATCGCAAACTTGTCGTTGTTTTCGCACAGGCCGCCGGTCACATCGTAGGTGCGGTCATGCAGTGCGTTCTCCTTGCCGAGGACCGTGATGTGGTGGTATGCGCCGTACATCGCCGGACGCATGAGGTTTGCCGCGCAGGCATCCAGACCGGCATACTCCTTGTAGGTGTGCTTGTGGTGGATGCACTTTGCAACGAGCGCGCCGTAGGGGCCGAGGATAAAGCGGCCCATCTCGGTGTAGATGGAAACGTCGTCCATGCCCGCCGGGACAAGCACCTCGTCAAAGGCGCGGTGTACGCCCTCACCGATCGCCATGATGTCGTTCGGCTCCTGCCACGGCTTGTAGGGGATGCCTACGCCGCCCGACAGATTGATGAACGCGATATGCACGCCGGTTTCCTTCTGAACCTCGACGGCCAGCTTGAACAGGATGCGGGCGAGTGCCGGATAATACTCGTTTGCGACCGTGTTCGAGGCAAGGAACGCATGGATGCCGAAGTGCTTGACACCCTTCTGCTTCATGTACTTGAACGCCTCGATCAGCTGCTCGCGGGTCATGCCGTACTTGGCCTCCTGCGGCGTGTCCATGATCTCGTTTTCGAGAACGAAGTCGCCGCCCGGATTGAAGCGGCAGGACATGGTCTCCTTCCACTCGCCTACCTTGTCGTAGTAGTCGAGGTGGGTGATGTCGTCGAAATTCACGATCGCATCGAGGTCGCTTGCGAGCTTGAAGTCCTCGTTCGGCGTGACGTTCGAGGAGAACATGATGTCGTGGCCGGTGATGCCGCAGGCGCGGCTGAGCTGAAGCTCGGTATAGCTCGAGCAGTCGCAGCCGAAGCCTTCCTCGTGCAGGATCTGAACGAGACGCGGATTGGGAGTCGCCTTGACCGCGAAATATTCCTTATAGCCCGGGTTCCATGCAAACGCGGCCTTTACCTTGCGCGCGTTCTCACGGATCGCCTTTTCATCATAGATATGAAACGGGGTCGGATAGGTCTTGCTGATCTCCTGCGCCTGCTGGAGTGTCAAAAAAGGTTTCTTTTCCATGTGTTTCGCCTTGCCTTCTTGGGAAATTTGGTGGTGCAGATTAAGCAATACCGCATAATTGCATATGCTCTGACTGTGCGGTGCTGCCTAAGGTTTATACGTCGGATTTTGCGCCGAGGATGCGCTCGAATCGGCGGCGCATATCGTTTTCCATGCGCTGCGTCTCGATCTCATCCACGTCGACGATGCGGCCGTCCTCCACGATAACGACAGTGCCCTCTGCTAACATTGCAGGAGCGCCTTCACGCGGAATCTTTACCGTATTTTCACCGATTTCTACATAAATATAGTCACCTTCAAAGTGATCGATGATGCCGGTCTTTTTCATACAGCATTCTCCTTGTAAGCGATGAGCGGGAGCGCGACCGTGCCGCTTTCCGCGGTCATGCGGATATCGCGTACACCCGCAAGTGTCAGATTGGTTAGCGTTTGTTCGGCCGGATGACCGTAGTCGTTGTCCGTGCCGCAGGATATGATGGCGGTCTGCGCTCCGAGCGCAGAGAGAAATGCAGGAGAGGACGAGGTATCCGAGCCATGATGGCCGACCTTCAGAATATCGCACCGAAGCCCGGGATGGTGCCGCAGGAGCGACTGCTCGGCCGGCTCCTCCGCATCTCCCATCAGCAGGACGGAAGCGCTGCCGGTTTGAAACAGAGTGATCAGAGAGCGGTCATTTATCCGGTCAGCCGGGATATCCTCCGCCGGACCGAGGAATGTGAGCGAAGCGCCGCCCTTCAGCGTGAGCGTCTCACCGTCATACGGGACGAGGGGCGTGAGTCTGCGCCGGCGGAGCGCCGCATTCAGCGCGTCGCTCTGCGTTTCCGCACCCATGTAAAAGCTGCGCACGGGAAACGCGCGGAGCACCGCCTCCATGCCGCCGATATGGTCGGCGTGGGGATGCGTTGCGATGACGGCGTCGAGCCTGCGCACGCCGAGACTTTTCAGCTCGCGCACGAGCGCCGGTGCGCCCTCCGGTGTACCGGCATCCACAAGGACCGTGCTGCCGCCCGAAACGAGCAGCGTGCAGTCTCCCTCGCCTACATCAAGAAAATACGCGGTGTCCTCCTCGGGGAGGGACGCGGCGCCGAGCCGTTCGGCAAGCAGCAGTCCCCCGTCGAGCAGGAGCGCCGCCGCTGCGAGCACAAGCAGGAGCCGCCGCACACGCGCTTTCATTTTTATTCCTCGCAGGAACGGTACGAGTCAAACTCGTCGGTGATCTCCTTCGAAGGAGCCGCAGTCAGCAGGCTGACGACGAAAATCGCGATCAGACCGCAGACAAAGCCCGGAACGATCTCATACAGGTCGAAGATGCCGCCGGAAAGCTGCGCCCAGACCAGATCGACGATGCCGCCGACCAGGATGCCCGCATAAGCGCCCTGCTTGTTGGTGCGCTTCCAGAACAGCGAGCACAGAACGAGCGGACCGAAGGCCGAGCCGAAGCCGCCCCATGCGTAGGAGACCAGACCGAGAACCGTGCTGTTCTGGTTGGTCGCGATGAGAACGGCGATGACCGCAACGCCCATAACGCAGCCGCGGGAAACCCACATCAGCTCCTTCTCGGTCGCCTGCGGACGGATCTTGTTGTGATAAAAGTCCTTGGTCAGTGCAGACGCGGTAACGAGCAGCTGGGAGTCCGCAGTGGACATGATGGCTGCGAGGATAGCAGACAGGAAGATGCCTGCGATAAAGAGCGGGAAGAACTTGGAGACCATGGTGATGTAGATGATCTCCTGCTGGCCGTTGCCGTCGAGCAGGCCGTCGCCGAGAACCATGCGGCCGGAAACACCGATCATGACCGCGGCGGTCAGCGAGATAACGACCCATACCGTTGCGATGCGGCGGGATTTTTTGATCGCCGCCGGAGAGGAAATGCCCATAAAGCGCACGAGGATGTGCGGCTGACCGAAGTAGCCGAGACCCCATGCAACGAGTGAGACGATGCCTAGCGCGGTGTACGGCGTATTGGTCGCGCCGTCAACAAACATGCTCAGGAAGTTCGGGTTGAACGCCTCGACGCTCGAAATGAACTCCGCCGGGCCGCCCATGCGGAAAATCGCGATCAGCGGAACCGCAACCACGCAGAAGAACATCATGAGACCCTGGAAGAAGTCGGTCCAGCACACGGCGAAGAAGCCGCCTGCGAACGTATACGAGATAACGACGACTGCGCCGACCGTGAGCGATACCAGATACGGGATGCCGAAAACGGACGAGAACAGCTTTGCGCAGGAAACGAAGCCGGACGCGGTGTAGAACAGGAAGAATACCAGAATGAATACCGCCGAAATGACCGAGATCCAGCCGGATTCGTCATGGAAGCGGTTCTTGAAATACTCCGGCAGCGTGATCGCGTCGCCTGCCACCTTGGTGTACTGGCGCAGCGGCTTGGCTACGAGCAGCCAGTTGAGATAAGTGCCGATCGCAAGGCCGATGCCGATCCAGCCGGCGGAAATGCCGGACAGATATGCCGCGCCCGGCAGACCCATCAGCAGCCAGCCGGACATATCGGACGCCTGCGCACTCATCGAAGTGACCCAGGAGCCGAGCTTTCGTCCGCCGAGGAAGTATTCGGTCGTGGTCTTATTCTTGCCGACAAAATACATGCCGATACAGAGCATAAAAATCAAATAGACGCAGAATGCGGCTATGGTTACTATGCGGTTTGTCATCATTTTTTTACCCTCCATTTATACTGTTAATTATACAGGAAATCCGATAATTTTGCAAGATGCCGCCGCAAAAATTGCAAAATCTCGCAAAAATAATCATATTACACAATTCCGGTATGTTTTCACCGCTTTACTTTGGTAAAAGCGCTCAGTGCTGAAGCCAGCTCGGCTTTTCCCTCATGCGCACGCCCGCGGCGATGCCGAGCGCGGCGTACATCGTGAGCACCGAGGTGCCGCCGTATGAAAAAAACGGCAGCGTCAGGCCCATGACCGGCAGCAGACCGACATTCATGAAGATGTTCATGAACGTCTGAAACAGGAACATGCCGGCAACGCCGACCGCGAGCAGCGAGGAGAACGGTGTGGACGCGCGATAGGATACATAAAACAGGCGCGCGATGAGCAGGCTCAGCAGCAGGATGATCGCTATGCAGCCGAGAAAGCCGAGCTCCTCACCGGCGACCGAAAAGATATAGTCGGTCTGGTTCTCCGGGACGTTCTGGAGCTGTGTCATGGTGCCGTGCGTCAGGCCCTGTCCGGTGAGCTGTCCCGAGCCGATCGCGATCTTGCCGTAGGTCGTCTGAAGCGCAGCCTGCGGGTCGATCGACGGGTCGAACAGCACGAGTATTCGCGTGATCTGATATTTCTTCAGCACAAAATTCCACAGCACCGGCACGCTCGCCACCGCGACGCCCGCGCCGAGCGCGATCCATTTGAGCGACAGACCGGCTGCGAACAGCATAATGACCGCGATCATGAAATACTGGATCGCCATGCCCGAGTCGCCCGAGGAGACGACGACCGCCGCCATCATGATAAGCGTATGCAGCGCGATGACCGCAAGACCTCGCAGCTCGCTGATATACTCCCCTACCTCGGAGATATGCGCCGCCATCGTGAAAATGAAGATCAACTTGCCAAGCTCGCCCGGCTGAAGGCTGGTCACGCCCAGATTGAGCCACGCGCGCTGGCCGTTGACCTCCATGCCGAGAGGCGTGAACAGCAGCAGCTGAAGGCAGATGTTCACGATAACGAAGTTTTTCCACCTGTTCCGCAGCCCCTCCAGGTCGATGAGGCTCATCAGAACGAAGGCGCCGAAGCCGATCAGGATGGCCGCGCCCTGCACATACAGATTTTTCGTCGAGCCGTCGTCCTTGATCGAGACCGGGTTGAGCGTGGCGGAGTAGATGAGCGCCATGCCATAGCCGGAGCAGATAAAGGCGATGACCGCCAGATACAGATCGGTGTTTTTCAGATAATGCGCCACCGATTTGAAAAGGTCCATGCAGACCCTCCTTTTCCGTGTTCTTGTCATTCCATACGGAAATTATAATATCAAATTATATCATACCACAATGCCGCACATTTTTCGAGATTGAATTTCGTCAAATTTTTCGCGCCCCTCACTGGAAAACTGTGCAGAACATTGTTATAATGGTTTTAACATTTAAGTGTGTGCGGCCGGGCGACATCCGTTCGCCGCGCCCCAGTTATCAGGAGGAATGTTATGTTATCCGACATCGAAATCGCACAGGGCTGCCAGATGCGCCCGATCACCGAGGTAGCGGCGGCGGCCGGTCTGGACATTGAGGATCTTGAGCTGTACGGCAAGTACAAGGCCAAGCTGTCCGCAGACGTATGGAAAAAGACCGCAGACAAGCCGGACGGCAAGCTCGTTCTCGTCACCGCCATCAACCCGACTCCTGCCGGTGAGGGCAAGACCACCACGACCGTCGGTCTGGGCGAGGCGCTCGCAAAAATGGGCAGAAAGGCCATGATCGCGCTGCGCGAGCCGTCTCTCGGCCCGGTATTCGGCATCAAGGGCGGCGCGGCAGGCGGCGGCTACGCGCAGGTCGTTCCGATGGAGGACATCAATCTGCACTTCACCGGCGACATGCACGCGATCACTGCGGCGAACAACCTGCTCTGCGCCATGCTCGACAACCACATGCAGCAGGGCAACGTGCTCGGCATCGATCCGCGCCGCGTCGTTTTCACCCGCGTCATGGATATGAACGACCGCGCGCTGCGCAACATCACGATCGGTCTCGGCGGCAAGGTAAACGGCGTGCCGCGCGAGGATCACTTCATGATCACGGTCGCGTCCGAGGTCATGGCCATCCTGTGTCTGGCGAAGGATCTCGACGACCTCAAGAAGCGCTTCGGCGACATTCTCGTCGCGTACACCTTTGCCGGCAAGCCGGTCTATGCGCGCGACCTGCACGCTGAGGGCGCGATGACCGCGCTCATGCGCGACGCCATCAAGCCGAACCTTGTTCAGACGCTCGAGGGCACTCCGGCGCTCATGCACGGCGGCCCGTTCGCGAACATCGCACACGGCTGCAACAGCGTTCAGGCGACCCGTCTCGCCATGAAGCTCGCTGATATCGCCATCACTGAGGCCGGCTTCGGCGCGGACCTCGGCGCAGAGAAGTTCATGGACATCAAGTGCCGCAAGGCCGGCATCTCTCCGGACTGCATCGTGCTCGTCGCGACCGTCCGCGCGCTCAAGTACAACGGCGGCGTGCCCAAGACCGAGCTGAACGCGCCCAACATGGACGCGCTCGAGCGCGGCATCTGCAACCTCGACGCACATCTGGACAACATGAAGAAGTTCGGCGTGCCGGTCGTTGTCGCCATCAACGCCTTCCCGACCGATACCGCCGAGGAGATGGAGTTCATCCGCAAGCACTGCGCAGAGCGCGGCGTCCGCGTTGCCCTGTCCGAGGTATTCGCCAAGGGCGGCGAAGGCGGCGAGGAGCTTGCGCGCGAGGTACTGACCGTGCTCGACGAGGGCAAGGCAGACTTCCATATGCTGTATGAGGACGAGCTGCCGCTCGAGGAGAAGATCCGCAGAATTGCCAAGGAAATCTACGGTGCGGACGGCGTGACCTTCGCTCCCGCGGCGCACAAGGAGCTCATGAACATCACGGACATGGGTTACGGCACGCTGCCGGTCTGCATCGCTAAGACGCAGTATTCGCTGTCCGACGATGCTTCGCTGCTCGGCCGTCCGAGCCAGTTCGTTGTAAGCGTCCGCTCGGCGCGTCTGGCAGCCGGCGCAGGCTTTGTTGTCGTAGAAACCGGCGCGGTCATGACCATGCCGGGTCTGCCGAAGGTTCCGGCGGCAGAAAAGATCGACGTGGACAATGCCGGTACGATCACCGGGCTGTTCTAAGAGGGGTCTAAGGGGGACGCTGTCCCCCTTAGATACGCTCCCGGTTCCGGAGAAACCGGGAGCGATAACCCCCTCTCGTCCGCACGGCGGACGAGGCCGCGCCGCCGCAAGGTGAATTGCCCCTTCGGGGCAAGAGAAGGTGCCCTGGGGTACGGCGCGGACAGAGGTGTAAAAGTCCGGCAAAGCTGGACTTTTACAGAGAATTTTATGCGGCGCACTGCGGTGCGCCTGTCCTGCCTGTTTTGCCAAAGGCAAAATGCGGCAGGAGACTGCGCCCTTCGGGCGCGAAAGGCACGCCGTCGGCGTGCCTTTTCTTTTGTCGGAAAACGATAGTTTTTTTACAAAAGGAAAGGCTTCTTGCTATTTTCATGTCCGCATGATATGATAGTATTGAAATGATACAAAGAAAAGGTGTTTCCATGGAATATATCACCCATTCGCCCGAGGAGACAGAGGCGCTCGGCGCGAAATTCGCTCTCAGCCTGCATCCAGGCGATGTCGTGGCGTTCTCCGGCGACCTCGGCGCAGGAAAAACCGCCTTCACGCGCGGCGTGCTGCGCGGTCTCGGCTATACCGGCCGCGTCACCAGTCCGACGTTCGCCATCGCGAACGAATACCACACAGACCGTGCAGATGTGGCGCATTTCGATCTCTACCGCATCCTCGACAGCGAGGCACTGTTCGAGATCGGCTTTGATGAATACCTTGACGGCTCGAAGATCGTGCTGATCGAATGGAGCGAAAATGCTGCCGATATCCTGCCGGGCAGCTACAAAACCGTGCATATTCAGTACGGAACTTCCGAAAATGACCGGGTGGTCACGATTGGCGAGGTGAAGGAACAATGAAAATTCTCGCTCTGGAGTCCTCTGCGGTGAGCGCTTCGGTCGCTCTGACCGAGGACGACAAGCTCATCGCGCAGTCCTTTCAGAACTGCGGTCTGACGCACTCGCGCACCCTGCTGCCGATGGCGGAGGCGCTGCTCGCAAACTGCGGCGTTTCGCTCTCCGAGGTCGATGCTTTCGCGGTCGCACACGGCCCGGGCTCGTTTACCGGCGTGCGCATCGGCGTTGCGACAGTCAAGGGGCTCGCGCTCGGCACGGACAGGCCGTGCGTCGGCGTATCGACGCTCGAGGCCATGGCCTGGGGCGCGCGCTCTCTCGGCGGCAGCCTGTGCTGCGTCATGGACGCCCGCGCCGGTCAGGTATACAATGCGCTCTTCGAGGTCGACGGCCTCACACCAAGGCGTCTGTGCGATGACCGCGCGCTCAAAATGACCGAGCTTTCCGAAGAAATCGGCGAAGCTCCGTATTTTCTGGTTGGAGACGGCGCGAACTTGTGTTATAATACCATTAAAGACAGCTGTACCGGTCTGCGTCTTGCGCCGCCCGAACTGCGCTACGCCACCGGCTTCGGTGTCGCGGCCGCCGCGCTGCCGCTCATTCGTGAGGGCAGAACCTGCACCCCGCAGGAGCTCGACGCCTTCTATCTGCGCCGTCCGCAGGCCGAACGCGAACGCATGAAGCGTCTCGCGGAGAACAATAACTAAGGCAGCACCGCATAATTGAAGCTGCGGCGACTTACTTGTAAATCGCCCTTGGCCAATTATGTGGTATTGCCCTGATTCAGACTTCAATAAAAGGAGACTACGATTATGGCAACCGTACATGAAATGGACCACCCGCTGATCAAGCACAAGCTGAGCCTGATGCGCGACAAGACCACCGGCGTCAAGGAATTCCGCGAGGCCGCTTCCGAGATCGCCATGCTGATGTGCTACGAGGCGACCCGTGATCTGCCGCTCAAGGAGATCACCATCGAGACCCCGGTTTCCGAGGCTCGCGTACAGGTCATCTCCGGCAAGAAGATCGCTCTCGTTCCGATCCTGCGCGCAGGTCTCGGCATGGTAGAGGGTATTCTGGAGATGATCCCGGCGGCCAAGGTCGGCCACATCGGCCTGTACCGCAACCCGGAGACCCTCCAGCCGATCGAGTATTACTGCAAGCTGCCGAGTGACATCGAGGACCGCGACGTTCTGCTGCTCGACCCGATGCTGGCGACCGGCGGCTCCGCTATCGCTGCGATCGACGGCCTCAAGCGCCGCGGCGTCAAGCACATCAAGCTGATGAACCTCATCGGTGCGCCGGAAGGTGTTGCTGCGGTTCAGAAGGCTCATCCGGACGTTGAGATCTTCGTCGGCGCGATCGACGAAAAGCTGAACGATCACGGCTACATCGTTCCGGGTCTGGGCGATGCCGGCGACCGTATCTTCGGCACCAAGTAAAATTACAGGCATTCAGCGGTGCGGCAGGAAAGCCGCACCGTTTTGTCTCTGCATACGGAGTAGATATGGAGAAGATTGAATTACTCGAGGTCCAGTCGCAGCGTCTGTACTTCCGTCGCCTGCGCGCGACCGATCTCGAGCTTGCCTCCTGCGTTCTTCAGAACGCGGAGACCATGGCGGCATGGGACCGGCCGTATGACCGCAGCGATACGCTGGATTTTATCGCGGATATGCTGCGCCGCTACCGCACGGACGGCATCGGATATGTCGCAGCCTTCGAAAAGCAGACGGACGAGCTGGTGGCGCTCTGCGGCCTGCTCGCGGAGCAGCTTGACGGCCGTCCGGCCGTCAGTCTCGGCTGCATCGTGCGCAGCGAAAAGCGCTTTCACGGTTTCGGCAGAGAATGCCTGTCCGCCATGCTCAGCTGCGCGTTCGCGCGGCTCGAGCTCGACCGCGTTGTTTCCTTCATCCGGCTCGACAACGTCGGTGCGCTCCAGACCGCTGCCGCGTTCGGCATGAAGCCGGTCGGCCGCTGCGAGCGCGTCCATGCCGGTCAGGCCGTCCCTCACGCCGTTCTCGAGATGCGCAATCCGCTCGCCGCACCGGGCGGCATAAACTGAATACTGCACAAAAAAGCTGTCCTTCCGGAGATTTCCTCTCGGAAAGACAGCTTTTTTCGTCAATTCAGTGCTTATGTGAAACATCAGCTTCGTGACAGCTTATCTGTACTGCTCCGCCCAGACCGGCGCGTTCGCTTTGAGCGACTTCGGCACATCGAGCACGCGCTGATTGGCGCTGCCGCGGAAGCGAAGGTCGATGTTCTTCTCCTCCATGAGGAAGCGCCCGTCCACGAGCAGATCCAGCTCGCCGAGCAGCTTTTTAACATAGGGGTCGGAAAGCTGCATCAGCTCCTCAAAGGTGTAACCCGAGTAGGCCATGAGGTGCTTTCCTCTGCTCTTCAGCTCGACCGCCAGACGGTACAGCGGCTCCGCCTTGCAGAACGGCTCGCCGCCCGAAAAGGTCACGCCCTTTACGAACGGGTTTTTGCACATATCCTTCAGCAGCGTGTCGAGCGCGATGTCCTGTCCGCCGTCAAAGTCGTGCGTCTGCGGATTGTGGCAGCCGGGACAGCCGTGCGGACAGCCCTGCACGAACAGCGTATAGCGGAAGCCGGGGCCGTCTACAATAGACTCCCCGACCGTTCCCGCGATGCGAATGGTGCCTTCCATTTACGCAGTATGCTCCTTCTCCATCGGGCAGCAGGTGGTGACCGAGTGCTTGACACGGTCGTGCTCCTCCGCGCGCTTGCCATTGTTGAAGCGGTCGAGCGTGCCGACGAGATAGCCCGTGATGCGGCGGATGCGCTCGAAGCCGACACCCTCACCAATAAGCTGCTCCTGCATAACCTGATTGTTCTCCATGACAGACATCCTTTCTATTCCGGGGACAGCGGACTTGCACCGCCGCTGCCGATCATTTTCTCACGATTTTCAGAGTATTTGGCTGACGGTCAGCTTCCTCGTTCGGGTCGCCGTGATAGCCGATCGTCGTGCTGTTGTAGTTCTTGTAGAGGCCGAGCTTCTGCAGCTTGGACAGCGGCACGCCCTCGCCCTCGCGGCGTCCGCAGCGCGGACATACCTCGCCGATGATGCCGGTATAGCCGCAGACCGGGTCGCGGTCGATCGGATGGTTGATCGCGCCGTAGCCGATGCCGGCTTCCTTCATCGCGCGCACGACCGCCTCGAACGCCTCCAGGTTCTGCGTCGGGTCGCCGTCCAGCTCGATGTAGCTGATGTGGCCGCCGTTGGTCAGTTCATGATAAGGCGCCTCGCGCGCGATCTTCTCGAACGCGGAGATCGGATAGTAAACCGGCACATGGAACGAGTTGGTGTAGTAATCGCGGTCGGTAACGCCCGGGATGACACCGTACTTCTCGCGGTCGATCCGGACGAAGCGGCCGGACAGGCCCTCTGCCGGGGTCGCGATCAGCGAGAAATTCAGATGGTACTTCTCGCTCGCCTCATCCATGCGCTTGCGCATATGGCCGACGATCTCAAGGCCGAGGTTCTGCGCCTCGTCGCTCTCGCCGTGATGCTTGCCGATGAGCGCCTTGAGGCATTCCGCAAGGCCGATGAAGCCGAGCGTCAGCGTACCGTGCTTCAGCACCTCGCCTACCTCATCGTCCGGGCCGAGCTTCTCGGAGTCCATCCAGACGCCCTCACCCATGAGGAACGGGTAGTTGCGCACGCGCTTGGCGCACTGAATGCGGAATCGGTCGAGCAGCTGATCGATGACAAGGTCGATCTTGCGGTCAAGATCCTCGAAGAACCAGTCCAGATCGCCGTGACTGCGGATCGCGATGCGCGGCAGGTTGACCGAGGTGAACGACAGGTTGCCGCGGCCGTAGGTGATCTCGCGGGACGGGTCAACGATATTGGACATGACGCGCGTGCGGCAGCCCATGTAGCCGACCTCGGTCTCCGGATGACCGGGCTTGTAATATTTCAGATTGAACGGCGCGTCGAGGAACGAGAAGTTCGGGAACATGCGCTTGGCAGAAACGCGGCAGGCGAGCTTGAACAGATCGTAGTTCGGGTCGCCGTCGTTGTAGTTGACGCCTTCCTTGACCTTGAAGATGTGGATCGGGAAGATCGGCGTCTCGCCGTTGCCGAGGCCGGCCTCGGTCGCGAGCAGCAGCTGCTCCATGACCAGACGGCCCTCAGGCGAGGTATCCGTACCGTAGTTGAGCGAGGAGAACGGGATCTGCGCGCCCGCACGGGAGTGCATGGTGTTGAGGTTGTGCACCAGAGCCTCCATCGCCTGATAGGTGCCCTTGCGCGTCTCCTTGTCGGCGTACTTGCGCGCGAATTTCATGCACTTCGCGACCGTCTTTTCGTCCATTCTCTCGGAAAGCGCCTTTGCCATCGCCTCGTCATAGCCGTTGTCGCCGGCGAGGCAGGCCCATTTGCCGGTCTCCTGCTCGACGCGCTCGGTCAGCTCTCTTGCATCCACCTCATTGTTGTCGTCCTCGCCGAACACCTCGAGCGCCTTGGCGAGGTTGCTGCGGAACAGCTTGCGGAAGGTCTTGCGCACGCCGGGCGCCATGGAGTAGTCGAAGTTCGGAACCGACTGGCCGCCGTGCTGATCGTTCTGGTTGGACTGGATCGCGATGCACGCCAGAGCCGCGTAGGAGCGGATGTCGTTCGGCTCACGCAGGAAGCCGTGACCGGTCGAAAAGCCGTCGCGGAACAGCTTCAGCAGGTCGATCTGGCAGCAGGTGGTGGTCAGCGTGAGAAAATCCAGATCGTGAATGTGGATGTCGCCGTCGCGGTGCGCCGCCGCATGAGCCGGGTCGAGGATGAACATTTCGTAGAACTGCTTTGCGCCCTCGGAGCCGTACTTGAGCATGGTGCCCATCGCGGTATCGCCGTCGATGTTGGCGTTCTCGCGTTTGATGTCGTTCTCGATGGAGGACTTGAAGGTCAGATCCTCGTAGACCTTCATCAGGCGGGTGTTCATCTCACGCACGCGGGTGCGCTCGTCGCGGTACAGGATGTATTTCTTCGCGGTGCGGGCGTGGCCGCTCTCGATAAGCACGGTCTCGACCGTGTCCTGAATCTGTTCTACCGTCGGGATTTTCTCGCTGACAGTCTTTTCAAGCTCCTTTTCGACCTGCTCCGCCAGCTCATGCGCCATCTCGTAATCCTGGCCGCCGACCGACTGCGCCGCGCCGAAGATCGCGTTCGCGATTTTATCCAGCTCAAACGGGGCTGTTCGGCCGTCTCGCTTGATAATCTGCTCTATCATAACCAAAAATCCCTCTCTCATACAAAAACCGCCTTGCGGCGATTACTAAATTTCGTGGTATTGCTTCGTTTTATACACCATATATTGTGCTCATTCGGTGCTTGCAAATACTATTGTAAACCGTGAGTCCGCGTCTGTCAAGGGGCGAAAAAATCTTTGGTACTTTTGTAAGAAAAGGATTTTTTTTATTGTACTATCTTCTGAACTTTTATTTTTTTCTTCGGCGCAGGCTGGGGATAACCTGTGAAGGGAAAGGGGGACGCTGTGCACAAGGCTGTGGAAAAGCGAAAGGGAGAGGCATTTCTGCCCCTCCCCCGGGTGTTTCTTCTTCAGTCGGCCAGACCGATCGCGTCGGAGACCGGCATGGACAGTATCAGTCCGTGACTGCGCGTCCGGGTTCCCACCGCCCGCATCAGCTCGGTCATGACCTGCTGCTTTTCCGCACTTTTAACAACAAGGAAAACAATTTCCTTTTCCGCCTGTATCTCGATGCCGAAAAAGCGCTTGACCTCGTTTTCCGCGATGCCGCGCGCCGAAATCACCGTACCGCCGCGTGCGCCGGCCTTGCGTGCTGCATCCATCGCGACGTTCGTGTAGCCGCGCTCCATCACGACGGCGACCACATCGAAGCCTGTCTGTTCGCTTTTGTTCATCCGGATCTCCTCCTGTTCGTCCGCCTGCGTCAGCAGGCTGTGCCAGCGGCGTCCAATGCCGCTGACTGGAATGGTGAACGCGATACCGCGTCCCGGGTAGCGCATCTGAAGCTCTTTTCCGAGCCGGTTCAGGATACGCTGCGCCTGTCCGCTCGCCGCGAGGCAGAAAACGACTGCCTTGGCCGTCTCGCCGATGCCGAGCAGGTCGAGCATTTCCGTGCGCGCCGTACCGTGCGCCATGCACACATAGTCGAGCAGCGCGTGCTCCTCGCGGAACAGGCTGAGTATCTTTTCGCCCTTGCCGACGTCAACGACCGCTACGGCGAACGCAAGGCCGCTCTGCGCGGTCATCTGCGGTGTATGCTCCATCATATCAAGTATCCCCCTCCAGCACGATAATGCTGTCCTCATCGTCCGCAGCGAGCGTTTCCTGCGGCATATCTTTCTGTTTGAAGCGGTAGAGCAGACCGAGCATCTGTATCGTCAGCAGCGGCGTCATGGCAACCATCGCCACGATGCCGAAGGCATCGGTCAGCACGTTCCCTCCGAGCGCTTCGCAGGCGCCCATCGAGAAGGGCAGCAGGAAGGTCGTTGTCATCGGGCCGGACGCGACGCCGCCCGAGTCGAACGCAATGCCGGTGAATATCTTCGGCACAAAAAACGTCAGCGTGAGCGCGATCAAGTAGCCCGGAATCAAGATGCAGTAAATAGAGATGCCCGTGAGCACGCGCAGCATCGCCAGTCCCACCGAGCACGCCACGCCGATCGACAGGCTGAGCATCATCGCGCGCTGCGAGATACCGCCGTTTGTGATCGTTTCGACCTGTCGGTTGAGCACATGCACCGCCGGCTCGGCAGTGACGAGGAAGTAGCCGATGAGCATACCGAGCGGAATTAAGATCCAGCTTTTGCCGCTCAATGCAAGCTGCTGTCCGAGATAATGACCGGCCGGCATGAATCCGACATTGACGCCGGTCAGAAACAGCGCCAGACCGACAAAGGTATACAGAAAACCGATGCCGATTTTCTGGAGCTGAATCTTGTGAAAGCGCTTAAAGATCAGCTGAAATATCGCACAGAATGCAATGACCGGCAGCAGGGCGGAAACGACCTCGCGTATGTAATCCGGCAGCGCATGAACAAATTCCGCTGCGACCTGACGGGTATCCTCAAGGTTGGGAACGGTGATCTGCGTGTAGCCGGCGTCGCCGCCCGAATAAAAAATGCCGAGCAGCAGAACCGCAAGCACGGGGCCGATGCTGCACAGTGCGACCAGGCCGAAGCTGTCATCCTGTGCGCCGCTGTCGCCTCGTATCGAGGCGAGACCAACGCCGAGCGCCATGATAAACGGAACCGTGATCGGGCCGGTCGTAACACCGCCCGAATCGAATGCAACCGATACGAATTCGTTCGGCACAAAGGCTGAAAAGATAAAAACTGCAATATAGAACAGAATAAGCAGAAGAGAAAGCCGTATTTTGAAGATTGTACGCAGCAGTGCGAGCACGAAGAACAGGCCGACACCGACTGCGACCGTCCAGATCAGCATGCTGTTCGGGATGGACGGGACCTGTCCGGCGAGCACCTGAAGATCCGGTTCTGCGATCGTAATCAGAATGCCGATCAGCAGTGTGATCGCGATGACCACAGCAAGATTTTTTGTCTTCGGCAGCTGTGCGCCGATACCCTCGCCCATCGGCGTCATGGAAACATCCGTGCCAAGCGAAAAAAACGCCATGCCGACGATCAGCAGCACGGCACCTGCCAGAAACAGGACAAGCGTGCCGACCGGCATCGGCGTGATCGTCATGCTGAGTACAAGAACGATCAGCGTGATCGGAAGCACGGAAGATAGAGCTTCCTGAATTTTTTCTCGCAGAATTTTGTTCATTCTCAACCTCCATATTTCAGAGATATACTATTATATCTATTATACAGAGAGATCAATACAGCGTAAATCCTTAGGGCGTTTTCTTAACAAAAACAAAACACCGATCCCAAAGGATCGGTGTTCCGTGTGCGCGTTGAGTTATCTTCCCGGGCCGTCGCCAGCCAAGTATTGTCACCGTAAATGAGCTTAACTACTGTGTTCGGAATGGGAACAGGTGTACCCTCATCACCATTAACACGCACTTACTTTCTTGTGTACAGAAAAGTAAGCAAAAGAAACTTCAATGTGCGCTTCACGCAACCTTTCTGTATCAGAAAACTATTAGATTTTAACACATTCCTCACGTCTTGTCAACTGTTATTTTGGTGACCCGTGGGAGAATCGAACTCCCGTTTGCGGCGTGAGAGGCCGCCGTCTTAGCCGCTTGACCAACGGGCCATAACAGCAAGACATTCGGTTTGTGCTCTTTGAAAGTCTCACCTGTGAGGTCATTTCTGACCTCACAAGCGTCTTTCCTGGTACACCATCACGGGCTCGAACCGTGGACCCACTGATTAAGAGTCAGTTGCTCTACCAACTGAGCTAATGGTGCATACTTTCTTGTGAACAAGAAAGTATGCAAAGAAAACTTTACCGAGCGCTTCCGCGCTATACCTTCTATATTCACAACTGAAAGTGTCAGATTTTCTCTTTACACCTTCAAAACTGAACAATCTTACTCGCAATCGCTATTCTTCTCGAGGTT
>ERZ837910.2535-NODE-2535-length-22126-cov-4.391872_pt1 | contig 22126 bp, 29 predicted proteins | sample MGYA00519940_ERZ837910 | MGnify/ENA primary metagenome ERZ837910 (study PRJEB31850, sample SAMEA3708825) | human gut metagenome | biome: human gut; feature: human-associated habitat; material: faeces | place: China | collected 2014 ... | reverse complement strand
TACCGGCCCTTGGCCCAGTCTGCCAGGCCGTAGCGGGTCAGATAGCCCTCCAGCATCAGCGAAGCCGCCACCGCGTCCACGGTTTTCTTCCGCTGCTTGCCGTTTTTGCCGTTATGAAACAGGATGGCGTGGGCCTCCACGGTGCTGCGCCGTTCGTCCCACAACGTGACGTTCAGTCCCGTGGATTCCCGCAGCGTATCGGCGTAGGCGGCGCATTTCTCGGCGCGAGGCCCCAGCGTGCCGTCCATGTTCTTGGGATAGCCCAGCACCAGCTCCGTCACGCCGTGCTCCTGCACCAGACGGCAGATTTCCGCCGTCACCACGTCGGCCTTGCGGCTGTCGATGACGGTGGAGAACCCCGCCAGCGTACCGGTGGCGTCGGAAATGGCCACGCCGGTGTGGGCGTCGCCGTAATCAATGGCCATGATCTTCATAAAAACCTCCTGATGGGGGAAATGTTCCCGTTTATCATACCGCGTTTTGCCGCTTTTCGCAACAGGGAAAAGGGGAGATGCAGGTAAAAATGCGGAGAGACGCTGCTGGTTTTTCCGAGGCGCTGCACGTGACGGAGGGCGCGGCAGGGCCGTATTGACGGTCTGTGTCCGCCGGTTTTGTCAAATTTGTGCAATCGGGGCTTGAAATTTTGGCGACTTTTGTCAGCACTGACACTTTACATTAGCGTGATAAAGTGGTAGAGTATTACCATACTAAAAACAACACACGGCGTCACAAAGGATGCCAACGAAAAAGGAGAAAAGTAACATGAAAAAGTTTTTGGCAATGCTGCTGGCACTGGTTATGGTGCTGAGCCTGGCCGCCTGCGGTAATCAGGCGACCCCCGATGCGAACAACAATGATGCAAGCGACGACAACAGCGATACCCCGGCTGAAGTGACCTACGCCGTGGAAGCCGGCTCCGCCGGTGAGGAAGTGGCCAACGAAATGGGTTGGAAGATCACCTCTGTGGGCTCCCAGGCTGACGCGCTGATGGAAGTGTCCTCCGGCACCTCCGATGCCGCCATCATCGACCTGCTGATGGCTGGCGCCATGGTGGGCGAGGGCACCAGCTATCCCGACCTGAAGGTCACCGATGAAAAGCTGACCTCTGAGCTGTACGGCGCCGGCTGCCGCAAGGGCAGCGATCTGGCCTCCTACATCAACAGCGTGATGTCCGCGGCTTATGCCGATGGCAGCATGCTGGAGCTGGCCAAGACCTATGGCGTACAGGAGGCTCTGCTGGAGCAGCCCGCTGCTGAGTTCACCGCTTCCGAGTCCGACAGCGATGTGGCCTACATCCAGGGCAAGGGCAAGCTGGTGGTGGGTATCACCGAGTTTGCACCTATGGATTACAAGGATGACAACGGCGAGTGGATCGGCTTCGATGCCGACATGGCCAAGCTGGTAGCCGAGAAACTGGGTGTTGAGGTTGAGTTTGTGGTCATCGACTGGGACATGAAGGTCAACGAGCTGGACAGCAAGAACATCGACGTGGTGTGGAACGGCATGACCTTGACCGAGGGTGTGACCGCCGCCATGGAGTGCACCAACGCTTACTGCGAGAACGCGCAGGTTGTCATCACCAAGTGAGTTGCCAGACGGCAAAAAGTGTGCTATAATACAGTTTCCCATGGCAGAGGGCGTGACGCGTCCTCTGCCTTTGGGCGGCTTTTGATACGGCTGATCCTGTTACTTTTTCGATAGATACGATAGACCCCCACTATACATTAAAGGAGTTTTACCATGTTCTGGACCGTCACCCTCTCCCTGCTGAGCGGTATGGGGCAGCTTTTGAAGCTGTTTTTCCTGACGCTGCTGTTTTCCTTGCCGCTGGGACTGCTGATCGCCTTTGCTCTGCGCAGCCGGTGCAAGCCGGTGAGCTGGCTGTTCAACGTGATCGTGTGGATCATTCGCGGCACGCCCCTGATGCTGCAATTGATCATCATTTTCTATGGCCCCGGCAAGTGGTTCGATAATAACATCTGGGCCCTTTTCTCCGATGGCCGTATGGCAGCCTGCGTGGTGGCCTTTGTCATCAACTACGCCTGCTATTTCGCCGTCATCTACAAGGGCGGCATCGAGGGCGTCCCCGTGGGGCAGCAGGAGGCCGGTCAGGTGCTGGGCATGACCAAGAGCCAGATCTTCTTCAAGGTGACGCTGCTGCAAATGGTGAAGCGCATCGTGCCCCCTATGTCCAACGAGATCATTACGCTGGTAAAGGATACGTCCCTTGCCCGTATCATTGCGGTGACAGAGCTGATCAAGGCCGGCGAGTCCTATATGAAGTCCGCCGGTATCATCTGGCCCCTGTTCTATACGGCGGTGTTCTATCTGGCCTTTGTGGGCATCCTGACGCTGCTGTTCAACTACATCGAGCGCAAGCTCAGCTACTTCAGATAAGGAGGTTTCACCATGGCGATTCTGGACGTACAACACATTGAAAAGCACTTTGGCGACACCTCTGTGCTGAAGGATATCAGTTTTTCGCTGGAGGAGGGACAGGCCCTCTCCATCATCGGCTCATCCGGCAGCGGCAAAACCACGCTGCTGCGGTGCCTGAATTTCTTGGAGACGCCGGATCAGGGCGTGATCTCCGTTCGGGGCAAGACGCTGTTTGACGCCGCCGACCCCGACACCCGCCGTGAGGCGGACATTCGTAAAAAACGCCTGCATTTTGGCCTGGTGTTCCAGAGCTTCAACCTGTTCCCCCAGTATACGGCGCTGGAAAACGTGACACTGGCCCGTAAGCTGATGGCGAAAACGGAAAAGACCGGCGAGAGCGAAGATGCCATTCTGGCTGACGGCAGGGCGCTGCTGGAGAAGATGGGCCTTGCCGACCGCATGGAGAACTATCCCCACCAGCTGTCCGGTGGACAGCAGCAGCGCGTGGCCATTGCCCGCGCGCTGGCCATGAAGCCGGATATCCTGTGCTTTGACGAGCCTACCTCCGCACTCGACCCGGAGCTGACCGGCGAGGTGCTGAAGGTCATTCGCGGCCTTGCCCAGCAGCATACCACCATGATCATCGTGACCCATGAGATGGCCTTTGCCCGTGATGTGGCCGATCAGGTGATCTTCATGGATGGCGGCGTCATCGTGGAGCAGGGACCTGCACGGGAGGTCATTGACAATCCCAAGCAGGAGCGTACCCGCCACTTCCTGGCCCGCTACGCCGAACAATAATAATGGAAACAACAAGAGGTATGGTCTTCGGCCATACCTCTTGTTGCTTTTGTGGAGAATTTACGGGACTGTTTTTGATTTTTGCGAAAGAAGCCGCGAATCTTCAGCAGCACGAACGTCGTCAGGGCAATGTAATACACCGGCAGCGCCACCGCCCACCCGTTTTGCGGGAGCAGCTGCTTCACGGCCGCCACATTGATGCAGCCGAAGAACACCAACGCAACAGCATTCATGCCAAGCACGGAAGTCACCTCAATTCGCGAACCAGCCCCATACATGCCAGAACTGGAGACTTCCGGCGGACAGGGCACACACCACATAGGACAGAACGAAACAGGCGGCGAACAGCGCCAGTGAGATCAGCGACGCGCAGGCGGCGCTTTGCTTTGGCGGAAAACTGCGGGCTGATGGGCAGCGGCGGCAGCGCGGCCAAACCGGACGCGTTGGCCATCGCGTTGTGCTGGAAGCGCCCGAAGGAGCGGATCAGCTGCCGCAGGAATGCACCGTAGTAGACGCAGCCTACTGCGAACAGCGCCGTAAGCGCCAGCAGACTCAACCCCAGAATCGCGCCGCACCAGTAGGGCATGGCGGGCAGCAGTCCGTGGATATTCAGCCCGCCCAGCAGGCAGACCGCAGCCACCCCGAAGGACAGCGCCGCGGCGGCCAGCACGATGCCGAAGCCCGCCAGCAGCAGGAAGAACAGCCCTGCAAATACATCGGCAAACCCAAGGCCGATCACGGTCAGCGGCTTGCTGCCGCTTTCCTTTTGCGGTGCGCACTCCGTCTCGTCAAACTGTGCCGCCAGTATGGCCGGGTCGCCCAGCCGCGCGGCGATCTCCTCCTCAAAGAAGCCGCCCGCCAGCTTCAGGTCAAAGTGCTGTTCATATTCCTCCAGAATGTCCGCCGCGTCGGCGACGTTCCGCTTTTCCAGCTCCTCGCGGAGCTTGTTCAGAAACTCAGTTTTCTTCATGGTCGTCATCCTCCTTCAAAAGCTCACGGACGGTCTCGGCGAACCGCAGATACTCCGCCCGATCCATGTTATATATTTCCGCTTTCTGCTCCTCGGTCAGAGAGGCGACCGCACCTTGCAGAATTTGCTCCTTCTGTTCATCCGTCAGTTTGGCCACGGCGGCGTTGAGGATCTGTGCCTTTTGCTCCTCGGTCATATTGGAAACTGTCTGCGCAACAAGCGTCTGCCCGTCGGCGGTTTGCAGATAAGCGTCCGCCTGCGCTTCACTGTATCCGCTCTGGATCAGCTGCTCACGGACGGCCTGTGCCGCCACCTGTGCATAGAGGGCGTCGGCCTGCGTGGTGACATAGGCCAGATAAATGCTGCCGGCCTGAGATTTCACATAGCCCAGATACAGCTGGTCGGCCTGCTGGTTCACCTGCTGCGTCACCTGCTGTAAAGCGGTGTCATAGGCTTCCTGATAGACCTCGTCGGCATCCAGCTTCTCCAGCAGCCCTATCAGTACGGCTGAGTAGGTGGAGGGGGTGAGGGTGACGGCGTCCATGCCGTTGGCCTCCAACTGGGCGTTCAGCGCGGCGGCAGCGGCAGTGCACAGTCCCTCGTATGCCGTGTAGGCCCCGTCGGTCAGCTGCTGGTTCTGGGCGGTGATGTCGGTCAGCCCGGTGTACAGATCACCGGCACCCGCTGTCAAATCGCCCACGCCGGAATGCAGGTCGCCCACCTTGCTGTTCAGGGTCTTGGTGGCGTCGTACAGCTCCTCGGTGCCGTCATGCAGCTCCCAGGCGCCGTCGTCCAGATCACCGATGGCGGAGACCAGCTCGTCTACCTTGTCCATCAGATCCGTGTCGTCCACGTCGACATCCAGATTCAGCCGCACGCCGTTGATGGCGGTCGCGTCCATCTCGAAGTCCGTCACATCGGCGGTGATAACTGTGTCGATCCCCTTACCGGGCAGAATGGTGTAGGTCAGCTGCTTGTCGCTGCCCACATTGGCAACGGTAGCGCCGTTGCTGACAATGTTCTGGCAGCGCTCGGTGTCCAGCGTGAACGAGGCCTGCAGAGCGTAGTCGTCATAGAAGCTGCCGCCGCAGCTCTCGTTTTTCGTAACGGAGAACCGGATTTCCAGCGCACCGCTCTTTCCCGCCACGTCCTGCGGGGCGTATTCCTTTCCGTCCAGATAGTACCGGATGGAGATATTCCACGGCAGCGCGGCGTTCTTCATCGTCCCCTGATAGTAGACCTTATCGGCAGTGGAGGAAAAGGCGATCTGATCCCCATTCTGGGTGATCGTGTCGTTGGTGTTTAGGGGTTTGACGGCGGAGTAATCGCCGTAGTCCACGATATCGCCGCCGGCGAAGATGTTGACCGCCTCGGCGTCCGTCACCTTACCGGAGGCGTCTGCCATGGCGTAGATGACCTCCTCCTTGGCGGAGGGTGCGGTCTCAGCAAAGGCCGGTACAACTGTGAAACCCAGCAGCAGCACGGCCATCGCCGCTGCGGTGAATTTCTGCATATGCTTCATTGAGAAAGAACCTCCTTGGATGATTTATTCCGGGTGATAAACCTGTCAAACAGATACAGCAGCCCCGGCAGCACGAACAGCACGATAGCCAGAGAACAAAGCGTTCCTCTCCCTAAAAAGTAGCCTAGCTGCGAGAGCAGACCGTGGGTGGAGAGCGTGCCCATCAGGAAACCCACCACCGCCATCACGCTGGCCGAGGTCAGCACGGAGACGGACACAGCGGAAACGGTCTGCACAACGGCTTCCTTTTTTTCCTAGGTCTGGCGCATCTCCTTATACCGGTCGGTGAACAGAATGGCGTAGTCCACCGTCGCACCAAGCTGGATGAAGCTGATGATCAGATAGGCGATGTAGAAGATCGTCTGGTCGCTGAAATAGGGGATGGACAGGTTGATCCAGATGGCTGTTTCGATGGACAGCACCAGAATTATGGGCGCGATCAGCGATTTCATGGTGAACAGCAGCACCACAAACACCGCGCCGATGGCCACCAGATTTACCTTCACCATGTCGGCGGTGACGGTGTCCATCAAATCGTAGGTGGACACGCCTTCACCGGCCAGATACCACGTGCCGGGATAGTATTCCTCCGCCGTGTTCCGGATGGACTCCACCAGAGAGAAGGTGTCGTCGCCCTCATACGCGGTGTCTACCGTCAGCACCATGCGGGTATAGCTACGCGCTGCTGAAGTGGATGCTGGAGGAGGAAGCCGTCGAGGTGGTCAAGCAGTTTGATCTTCTTGCGGACTACCGGGAGGCGGTGCTGTTCGTGCTGAACTACGTGCAGACCAACAAGCATCTGCTGTGCTGCGCCTACGACAGTATGGGCCGGGAGGAGATGAAGCGCTTTTTCTGCGCGGATTTCATCGGCATCACCCAAAGCGTCATCTGCGATACCGAGCGGCAGATGGGGATCCACGCAGAGGAGCAGTTCAAGGAATTTCTCTCTCATTTTTATACCGAAGTCATCGCCGGTTTGCTGATCGGGGAATTTACCAACAAGGAGGCACATGATCCCGAGCAGGTGGTGGAGTACCTCTCCCGCGTTCTGAAAAACTCTCTGCCCAGCCTTCTGGCAAGCGCCATAGTGCCGTAATGCTTCTTATTTTGCAAAAAAACCGTCTCAAGCGCACCGCTTGAGGCGGTTTTTTATCGGTGGTCGCTCCGGTGCTATCTCTCGAACACGGTCTCGCCATTGAACGTCAGCTTGCGGATGGTCTCCGGCTCGATGGGCTCGTCGAACCGTGTCAAGAACATGCAGCTGTCATCGGTCTGCGCTGCGATAAAGCCCCACCAGCTGGGAATAAGATCGCCGTTTGCGTCAAATATTTCCAATGTCCAGTTATCGGCGGTGGAATCCACATAGCTGTCAAAATAGACTGCCATGGACAGCTTGGAGCACGCGACCTTTTTTACCTGAAGCGTCTCACCTCCGTAGGCCAGGGGAACATTCTCCGCCAGCACCTCGCTCTCGATGGTGATGGGGGTTTCGTCCAGCGTGACCTGCCAGTGTCCCGGCAGCACGGTGGTAAAGCTCTCGCTATCAAGCGGCTTCTCCTGCCAGTCGGAGAAGCCTATCACAAGGCCGTTGACACTGTTGCTCGGCTGCCAGTCAGCCAATACGACGCCCTCCAGTTCGTTCTCCGGCACGCCGTCCCTCCGCTCCAGAAAGTACGACACGTAGGCGCCGGACATCATCTGGCCGGGAAAATACAGGTCGAGCTCGGCGAATTGACCCTTGGGATCAAGAACCGCGCCATCATTGGCCTTCACGGAGTAGAGAATATACAAGGTTCGCTCGTCGGAAATCACTTTCTCCAGCTTGATTTGCAGCTCCTCTGTAGCCGCGGCCTGCTGGGAGACTATCGGTTCCTCGTCCTCGTCGCCGATGACAGTCTGGCTGGTGGAGAAAATGTCACGCCACGACAGTGGGATCCTGCTGATGGCAAAGGCTGTCACGGACAGGCCCAGTATGACCAGTGCCGCCACCAGCGCGGCGGATAATTTTTTGGAGCGTACAGCTTTCTGTTGGCCCACTTTTGCGCCGTCAAAGGCAATGGCTTCTTCCAGATACGCCGTATTCATGTCTCCGATGGCGGAAATCAGCTTATCGATTTTGTGATCCATCATAGCGCTGCCTCCTTCAGATGTTGATGTAGTTTTCCCCGGATTCTGCTGAGCCGGACAGATGCGTTGTTCTCGGTGATGGCAAATGTGTCCGCGATCTCGGATAACGATTCCGAGAACCAGTAGCGCTTTACAAACATGACTCTGTCGTCCCTCGGCAAAGCGGAAAGAAATGCGTTGATCTGCGCGGTCAATTCGCTTACGGCGAGCTGCTCATCCAAAGAACTGCCGGAGATGCAGTCCTCCAATTCGGATAGGGACACCTCAAATTGGCTGCCCCGCTTTAATGCGGTGTTGGCTCGGAGTTTCTTCAGAGAGTGGTTGCGAACGATGCGGCAGATATAGGCTCTCAGCGGGTCGGGGGTTTGGGGAGGAATGCTGTTCCATGCGCCGAGATAGGCGTCATTCACGCATTCCTCCGCGTCCTGATGATCGTTCAGAATGTTGTCGGCAAGCTGGAGACATAGCGCTCCGTATTTCTGGGACAGTTCGGTGATGGCCTGCTCTGAGCGCTCAAAAAACAGACGGATAATTTGCTTGTCATCCATATGGCGGTGTGCCCTCCTTTCTTCCTTTGTCTATATAACTACCTTTTTCTGCGTGAAAATTACATTATTTTCAAAATTTTTATGGTTTTATCATAAGGAGAGAGACGGGTAAAGGTCTGCGGCGGCATGGGATACATAATAGAAAGGAGCAACACATTACGCGTCACTCCTTTTGCCATTTATTATCTCACACTTTTCCGATTCAGCAGCTTCGTGACCCGCTGCCGGTTATAGCGCTGCATGATGACGAAAACCATGTCGCACGCGGCGGACAAAACGGACGTCACGATAAACACCGGATACTCGCCGAACCAGATACCTGCCAAAATCGGCAGAAAGCTCAGCACGGCGATCGTCTCGTGGACAAGCTCCGCCTGACACATAGCCTGTACGATCTCCTCCCATGTATGCAGCCGCGGATCGAACAGCGCGGGATCGTAGGTGGGCATTCTGCGCTTCCATTGCTTTACCTTCAGCTTTTCGTATACCGCCATTTCCCGCTTGCTTACCTGATACCATCGTTTCCGGTAATCCGCTTTGTTCCGCATCGTAGCGTGAAACGCCAGTCCCACCATCAGCCGCATAACAAAATGGTAGGCGATGGTTCCGCTGGTAATGGCAAGGGGAAGTAATATTCCGCTGGATGTCACTTTATATGAAATGGCCAGAATGACCGTCGCCGCCAGAGAGAAAGCGGCGATTCCCTTTACGATCTTTGCCATGTCCGTCTCCTAACACTCATAGTTCGGGATTCAACAACGTGCGGCTTATTATAAAGTGGACGGTTCTTTTTGTCAAGAATGAGCGGACTTTCGAGCGGGAAAGGACAATTTTGGCACGCTAAAAAATGAATATGAAAAAACCCTGTAACCGTTCGGTTTTCGTTGATAAGGCAGTAAATCAAATTATCACCGTAGCTGAATCGGCAATGGGAGAAAAACTGAGTTGCAAAGCCACGGACTGAAAACGAAATGTTAAAAGGACTTAGCTGCCAGGCGTAGCAATGGCAAGGAAAATCACCGAGATCAGTCTATCACAGACTTTTCTCGGTGATTTTCTTATATCCGTACATTCGATTTACGCTAATTCTCCTGCTACAATAATTGCAGAAAATCAAAGGAGGAACAGCGTATGAAGCAGAAATACTATGTAGAACTGAACCGGCAGGAATGGCGGCTTATGATGCTGTCCAAAAGAAATTACTTAGTTCCATCTGTCTTCGGAAAGGTTCCGCTGCAAATGTTGGATCATTGCTCCTACAAAGAATATGTAGAATACAGTTGTTCAAGTAGAAAATAGGATGTTGCGAAATGAGTCCATCTTGAAGAAAATATCCTTGACAAATCTCGTCTCAAAAGATCATTTTGATGGATTACGCCAAGAAGAACGGCTATCTGCATCCAAAGTGTTTTGTGGACGACGGAATCAGCGGTACGACCTTTGATCGTCCGGGCTTTCGGGAAATGGAGGCACTGATTGAAGCCGGGAAAGTATCAGCGGTTATCGTCAAGGACCTATCCCGTTTTGGGCGTGAGCACGTGGAAACCAGCCGGTATTTAGAAATCATCTATCCAACTTTAGGTGTGAAATTCGTCGCCATTCAGGAGCGTGTGGACACCGAAACCGGCGAGGGCGCGGAGATGATGCCCTTCCACAACATTTTTAATGAGTGGTATGCGGCACAGACCAGCAAGAAAGTACGAGCCGTATGGGCAATGAAAGCAGCAAACGGTAAAAGAAGCAACTTTCGGGTGCCATACGGCTACAGGCGTGACGAGCTTGATAAAGAAAAGTGGCTTGTTGATGAGACTGCCGCCGAGGTGGTACGAAGGATTTACCACCTTTGTCTTGAAGGAAAAGGTCCGGAGCAGATTGCGAGGCTTCTGCAAAAGGAGAAGGTTCTTACTCCGACTGCATATTACTATTCGGTCGGTTCTTCCTCCGCTAATCGTCCCATGCCGGGCGATCCGTATTTATGGAAGGACAGCACCATTGACGCCATCTTGAGCAATCGGAAATACACCGGCTGTATGGTTAATCTGAAAACGACCACCGTCAGTTATAAAGTGCACAAGCTGATACGCAAGCCGGAGGAGGAATGGAGCATCGTACCGAACGCACAGGAAGCGATCATTGACGAAAATACTTGGATTAGGGAGCAGGAGATGCGCAAGAATAAGCGTCGCCCGACTGCGACGGGGAAAACAAGCCTGTTTTCCGGATTGGTTTTCTGTGCAGACTGCGGTTCAAAGCTCCACTTTTGTGCGGCTAAGAGCTTGAAGGCAAATCAAGAATTTTTTCGCTGTGCCAATTACAAGTCCGGTCGAGGAGAATGCACAATTCACTATATTCGGAATGTCGTGCTGGAACAAATCGTCTCAGTGGCAGTCAGCGATCTTGCAGATTTCGTCACCTGTCACGAATCATTCTTTCTGCAAATGATTGGAAAGCGACAATCCGCAGGAAAAGATCAGAATATCCGATCTGTCAAATCGGACATCGCTGCCGGAAAACACCGTATCGATGAAATCGACCGGCTGATCGCCAAGCTCTATGAGGATAATTTTGCGGGCAAGCTGTCTGACGAGCGTTATTCCCGTATGGCAGCAAAATACGAAAAAGAGCAGGCGGAGCTACTGCAATCCGTCAGTACAAAGGAAAAAGAGCTGGCCGAACTCGAACGGGAGAGCGTGGATATTCGACTTTTGCTGGCAGGACTCAGGGAGTACTCCAGTATGGAAACACTTACGCCGGAGGTGGTCAATAAGATCATCAGGCGGATCGAGGTTCACAATAGTGAAATAGTGGACGGACATAAGCGGGTGGGCATTGACATCCACTTTACCGGTGTCGGACTTGTAGATCTTCGGAGGGTGCTTTTTTTTGCATTTTTCCTTAAAATCTGTTTTCATCTTGGGGCAGCTATGTTAAAATATAATTGAAATCAATGCTGGGGAGTGATATTTCATGGAACGAATCAAGAAAAATTTTGGCTTTGGTTTTATGCGGCTGCCGATGAAGGATGGCGAGGTGGATACGGCGCAGACCTGTCAGATGGTGGATGCTTTTTTGGATGAGGGGTTCAACTATTTCGACACAGCCCATGGCTATCTTGACGGAAAGAGCGAGCGGGCGCTGAAAACCTGCCTGACCAGCCGTTATCCCCGTGACAGATACGTGTTGATGGATAAGCTGACGGATGCTTATTTCAAAAGCGAGGCGGAGATCCGTCCTTTCTTTGAGAGCCAGCTGGACATTTGCGGAGTGGAATTTTCGACTTCTATCTGATGCACGCCCAGAATAAGAACACTTTCCGTCATTTTAAGGAATGCCATGCCTATGAAACGGCCTTCGCGTTGAAGGCGGAGGGCAAAGTGCGCCATGTGGGAATATCCTTCCACGACACGGCGGAGTTTCTGAAGCAGATTTTGACGGAGTATCCGCAGATCGAGGTGGTGCAGCTGCAATTCAACTATTTGGATTATGACGATCCCACGGTGCAGAGCCGCAAGTGCTACGAGGTGTGCCAAAAGCACGGCAAACCGGTCTTTATCATGGAACCGGTCAAGGGCGGCAATCTGGTGAAGCTGCCGGAGGCGGCCAAAGAAGTGCTGGACGACCTGCACGTCGGAAGCCCCGCCAGCTATGCCATTCGTTTTGCGGCAAGCTTTCCCGGTGTGGCCATGGTGCTGTCCGGCATGAGCGATATGCAGCAGATGCGGGAGAACACAAGCTTTATGCAGAGCTTTACGCCGCTGAATGAGACGGAGCTGGCGGCCATCGAACAGGTGAAAACTATTTTCCGGGGAATGAATCTGATCCCGTGCACGGGCTGCCGGTATTGCGTAGCGGGCTGCCCCACGCATATTGCCATTCCGGATCTGTTTGCCCTGATGAACGCTAAGCAGCTCCATCACGACTGGAACGCGGACTATTACTATACGCAGGTGCATACCGCGCCGGGACGAAAGGCTTCGGATTGCGTGAAGTGTGGCCGATACGAAGATGCTTGTCCCTAGCATTTGCCGATCCGACAACTGCTGATGGATGTGGCGGAGGAATTTGAAAAGCCGCAGGACGCCAAATAAGGAAAATGGAGGAGAAGCGAGGGATGAAACGACTGCTTGCTCTACTGCTTGCATGCCTGCTGCTGGTGCTGACCGCCTGCGGTACGCGGACAGAGGATGCCGCAAATGCAGAGCCATCGGAGCTGACAGCGGAGGAACTGCCGGAGAGCTGTCGCCGCTGGTTCGACATTGCCGCCAGCAGCGGCACGGCGGAGTCCGACAGCCAGCTGCCCTTTGCGGAAAAGGGCCACGACTGCACCAGCGAGATCTACGGCGTACATATGCCGGATGGAAGCTATACCGATTTGATCCTACGGGAGTTTCAAACCGAGGGCGTGACGGTGGCTGAGTTCTCCAACGGCGGCGCGAAGGTGGAGACCAACGCGGGGCGGCTGGCTTGGAATGGTGAGCGGTACAACGCTTTTACCATTTCGGCCAGAGATTGTGCGATCCCCAACCTGATGCCGGTCACAGGCGGCTTGCTGCGGCTGGACATTTCCGGCGACTGCACCATTGACGGCGGCGGAGAGCCCTGCTTCAACGGGTTCGACTGTGTGCTGATCACCGGCGACGGTACGCTGACCTGTCCCGCCCTGTGGCTGCAAAACGCGGCGCTGGTGGTGAAAGGCGACACACTGCATGTGACCGGTGATTGCAGCATCGAGAAGGGCAGCGTCACTGTGGAGGGCGGCACACTGATCCTTGACAGCGGCCTATGGCTGGGCGAGGGCGACGTTACCGTTGCCGGCGGCGAGATCGTCGTACCCGGCGGGGAGGATGCCCTGTGTTTGGACAAGGGAAGAGTCACGATAAACGGTGGCACGATCCGCGAACCGTAAGATAAAAAACGCCCGCATACCGGTGGTATGCGGGCGTTTTGAAAAAGCGGGGATCATGCGGCCTTGAGAGTCAGAACGGTGAAACGGATCGGAGCCGCTTCGACCTCTGGTTCTTCCAGCTGGGCCAGCATTGCTTTGACGGCGCTCCAGCAAAAGAGGAGACCGAACAGCAGCGGCACGCAGACGGCGGCCTGATGGCCGGCGGTGCTCATGGAAAAGGCGGATACCACCACCAGCATGAGGGAAACCACGGCGATTGTCAGGTAGGCACGGATGTTTTTCATGGCAGATTCCTCCTTAAAATTTGAATTTTAGGCTTGTGCTTTAGACAATTATATAGTAGAATATTTAACAAGAAAAGTAAAACGATAAAATATGACAGCAGATATCAGGATTACTGACAGTAAAAGGAGGCGGAACCATGGAAACAGCACGATGCAGAGCCTTTTTGGCGGCGGCAGAGACCGGAAGCTTTTCCAAAGCGGCGGAAGCCCTCAGCTACACGCCGTCCGGCGTGAACCAGCTGGTGACGGCGCTGGAGAAGGAGCTGGGCTTTCCGGTATTCCGGCGGAATACAAAGGGCGTGACGCTGACGGAAAACGGTGAGCTGCTGCTGCCCACGGTGCGGGAATTTCTGCGGCAGGAGGATCGTATTTTCGAGCTGTCCGCCGAGATGAACGGCCTGCTGATAGGCAGCGTCACCATCGCCTCCTATTCCAGTATCGCCACCCATTGGCTGCCTGCGGTCATCAGTGCGTTCCAGCGTGATTATCCCCAGATCCACATCAAGCTGATGGAGGGCATTTGGCAGGAGGTGTCCAAATGGCTGGACGACCGTGCCGCAGACATTGGATTTTTTAGCTATCAGGAGGGCATGCCCTATGAATTTATCCCGCTGGCGGAGGATCCCATGCTGGCGGTGCTGCCCCGGGATCACCCCATGGCCAACGCGGAATGCTATCCGCTGGAGAACTGTAAATATGACCGCTTCATCATGCCGGCCCTGGGCTGTGACGACGACATAGAGGCGCTGTTCACCCAGAACGGTATTGAGCCCAATGTGCAGTTCACCACGCTGGAGAGTTTCTCCGTCATGTCCATGGTGGAGCAGGGGCTGGGCATGAGCATTATGAACCAGCTTATTACGGAGAAGCGCATCTGTGATATCGCCATGCTGCCTTTGGATCCGCCCTCGTACTGCACGCTGGGCGTGGCCATGAATTCCAAGGCCGATGTGTCTCCGGCGGTGAAAATGTTCCTGAAATACGCGGTCAGGATGCTGACGCGGATCGAGAAAGCGTAAGCGCGGCGAAAGGGGAGGACAGGCATGGAACGCCGACAGAAAACATCCGGCGGTAATGGCCGTCGGCTTACGCTGAAGGAGTGGCTGGCAAAGCTGATGACGGTGCCGCTGGGCCGCTGCCTGCCGGAGATCGCCCTGTGCATGCTGGTGTGCTGCATGCTGACAGGCTATATCGTACTGCACTTAGAGCAGAAGGAGCAATACCGGCATGATACCTTTGAGGTGTACTTGCAGGAGCATGGTCAGCAGGATTCTACCGCGCAGACGGAGCCGGAGGTGACGGTTCCGCAGAAGGGCGTCACAACGCCGCCCGATGAAGCGGCGCTTCCGGACGACGAAGTCACAGAACCGGAAGAAACTACACCCCCGGAACGGGCGGAGCATGTGTATGCCTCGCCCAGCGGAAAGCGCTATCACTATGACGCGGCATGTCCCGGTAAGAACGGGCAGGAGATTACATGGGACGAGGTGGAGCGGCGCGGTCTGACGCCTTGCAAGAAATGCGCAACATAATTTTGCAATAAGAAAAGGACGGCTTTGCCGTCCTTTTCTTATTGCAGAGGTCATCCCCGCCGCGCCCGGTAGACCCGGACGGAGATGACGTAGGAGAGGAGAAGCGCGATCACAGCGGCGGCCAGCAGGAGCAGCGGCACGGTGGTGACCATAGCGGTTTCGATACCGTTGACCGCATCCGCCAGCTTGCCGGCGTAATTGACGCCCGCCACAACGAATACACAGGTCAGCAGAATGTAGATCAGGCGGCCCTTTTCCACGCCGAAATGGAACATAAAGGGCAGGTCGATGGCCATCAGGATCAGGGAGAGACACGCCGTGATCAGCAGCGACATGGTCTCCTCGCTTACGATGGGTGTGGAATGGACGAACAGCCGGGACAGCATGGACAACACCAGCACCGGCAGCACCAGCGTCAGACCCAGCACATACTTGCTGCCCACGATGGCCTTGGCGGTATAGGGCATCATGGCCGCCAGCTCATCCCACTTGGCCCGCTCATCATAGGCCAGTGCCGTGATGGGCAGCATGGCGGCGTAAAACAGCGCGAACGCCGACATATAAGTACTAGGGACGCAGGCCAACAGTGCTGTGATGGCCAGCATGACCTTCATCTGCTTCAAAAGGGTTTTCCGGTCTTTGATCAGTAAGCCTTTCATTTCCGCGTGCCTCCCTTCGCCAGAAACAGGATGATATCCTCCAGGTTGGTGTGCTCCAGCGGCAGATCATGGGGCACCATGTCCCGCCGCACCAGCGCCCGAACGCCGTAGGGATCGTTCTCCGCGCTGATCACGCTATCCTCCGGCAGATCGGCAAGACGCTCATGGGACAGCCGCGCCAGGGCATATTCCTCCAACAGGCGGTCCTTTTCCTCACACAGCACCAGCTTCCCCTTATGCAGGAAGGCGATGTAGTCGCAGATCTTCTCCAGATCGCTGACGATGTGGGAGGACAGCAGAATGGAACGATCCTCCTGCCGGGTGTACTCGTTGAAGATATCCAGAATTTCATCCCGTACCATGGGATCAAGACCGCTGGTGGCCTCGTCCAGAATCAGCAGCTTTGCCTGATGGGACAGAGCCACGGCGATGGCCAGCTTCATCTTCATGCCGCGTGAGAAATCCTTGAAGGCCTTGTTCCGGGGCAGGCCGAACCGCTGCAAATAGCTCTCGTAGGTCTCCGGCTCCCACTGACGATACGTGTTCGCCATGATCCGGCCTACGTCGCTGGCGTTCAGCACTTCGGGGAAATAGGCCTCGTCCAGCACGATGCCAATATCCTCTTTGGCGGCATAAAAGGCGGCGCTCTGGTTATCCACCCCCAGTACCGACACGATGCCGCTGTCTCTGCGGACGGCGTTCATGATCAGCTTGATGGTGGTACTTTTTCCCGCGCCGTTTTCCCCCACCAAGCCCATAATGCTGCCAGAGGGCAGCGTCAGGTCAAGACTGCCCAGCCGGAAGCCGGGATATTCCTTTGTCAAACCGTGTAATTCGATGGCATTTGTCATTCCGCATCGCTTCCTTTCATTTTCCACATGAGCCGCAGCATCCGCACGGCTTCCTCCTCCGTCAGCGAACAACCCTGCGCCAACGAGACGATCTCGCCCATGTGATCCTCGATCTGCTTCAAATGAGCTTCCCGTACCAACTCCAGATTCTGCTCCGCCACATAGCAGCCTTTGCCGGGCACCCGGTCGATGAAGCCGTCACGCTCCAGCTCGTCATAGGCGCGGGTGGTGGTGATGACGCTGATGCGCAGGTCTTTTGCCAGCGTCCGGATGGAGGGCAGCGCGTCTCCCGGCGACAACTCACCGGAGAGGATGCAGTTCTTGATCTGCGTGTAGATCTGTTCGTAGATGGGCTTTCCGCTGGCGTTGCTGATGATAAGATCCACAGGAACACCTCCGTCACAACTGTATATGTTCGATATAGACAGTATATGCACAGCAGTATGGTTTGTCAAGAGGAAAATAAAAAATTTCCCTGACCATCGGTCAGGGAAATTTTTTTACATGCTATGTGGTGCTGCGTCAGAAAACGCGGCGCGCCGACAGGTAGCGGTTGGCATAATAGCTCTCGCTGAGGCTGGAGATGATCACGCCGCGGCTGGAGGAAGCGTGGATAAACTGTCCGCCGCCAATGTAAATGCCCACGTGGCTGGCCGCCGAGCTGGTGTTGTAGGTGCCAAAGAAGAACACCAGATCGCCGGGCTGCAACTCACTCTGGGAGACGGCGTACCCGTTATTCAGCTGGGGCGTCGCACCGTGAGCCAGACTGACGCCGAAGTTGGAAAACACGTGCATGGTGAAGCCGGAGCAGTCAAAACCGCCGGAGCCGGTGCCGCCGTAGGCGTAGGGCGTGCCCAGATACTGCATGGCGAAGGAGACGATATCACTGCCGGAACCGCTGCTGACGACGGTGTCAGTGCTGCCTTCGCCGGCGCTGTCCTCGGTCGTGGCGTCCTTCGCGGCGGTGGTGGCCTTATTGGCGGCCTTGACCGTCACCTTCGGTGCGGGCGCTTCCTTCTCCATGGTCAGATCCAGATCGTCGCCAGTGACATAGCCGGTCTTGTCGCCGCTCTTGACGGCGAAGTAGCCATTCTCCAGACCGGTGACCTCCACGCGGTCACCGTCCTTCAGGGTAGCAAGCACTTCGCTGCTCCCGTCGGCCTCCTCCAGCAGAGACATTTCCTCGGCGTCAACCACGCCGTAGGTCTCAAAAGCTTCGTCATACTTCAGAAGCTCGATATACTCCGGGGGAATAAAGCCGGTGCAGTCGTTATAGCTGACCCGGAACCAATCGCCCAGATCCTCCATCACGGACACGATAGCGTCCAGCGGAAGCAGGATGTAGACGTTGCTCTCCTCGGTGGGGTCAAAGAAAAGGGGAATGTCCTTTTCCCGCACACGGCCCACGGACTTGACCTTTGTTTCGCTGGGCAGCAGGCGGGGAAGCTCCGGCTGCTGGCCGTTGGCCTCCAGACCGGATGCCAGCGCGGTCTTGATGACAGCGGCGTCCTGCGCGGTGGCTGCGTCGGTCGTGGTCGCCCACGCGCAGACGACGGTATTACATAGCATTACCGCAGACAGTGCTGCCGCGGTAAGCATACGGCTGTAGTGAGATCTCATTGGGCGACCCCCTTACAGCTTTCCGGCCAGCGCACGCTCCAACCAGATGGAGCCAACGTCCATGGCGGCGTACAGGCTGCTTTTTTCCGACTTCTTCACCACGCGGTCGCGGGATTTCAGGTCGGGATCGGTCAGCTGAAGCTGCACGGAAACGCGGGTGGCGACGTCCATATCCTGCTCCTTTTTGGATTCCAGGATCTGGAACATGACGATATACTTATCTGCCATGGAGCCATAGTAGATCAGGTTGTCGATGCGCCGCAGGGGGTGGTTTTTATAAACAAGGCCTTCGCCTTTTTTCACATCTGCCATTGTTTTGTGTCCTCCTGTTTAAGAATTTCCATCGATTAACAGGGGCAAACACGCCGGACAGCACAGCTTTCCGGTGCGTGCTGACCGCCAAAACCATGCTTGCCCTTGTCAATCAATGTTCACCAGTATAGCACAAAAAAGGCCCTGTGTCAAATCGCTGGCAGAAAGGTTGAGAAAAACAACAAAAGGGAAAGAAACCGTCTGGTTTCTTTCTCTTTTGTGCGATTTTCACGTCAGATATCCAGATACCGTTTGACCAGTATTTGCAGCAGCTCGTCCCGGTCGATCTTACAGATCAGGGTACGGGCGCCGTTATGGTTGGTGATATAGGTGGGATCCTCCGACAGAATGTACCCCACGATCTGGTTCACGGGATCGTAGCCTTTTTCCTTCAGTGCCTCATACACCGAGGTCAGCACATGGTGCACCTGCTCGTCCCGATCCTCTGCGGCATTAAATTTTCTGGTATAATCGTCCATTGAGGCACCGCCTTTCTATCCAGCGTTTACTATATCAATTATACGACGGATCGGCGAAACTGTAAAGAGCTATTTTTACTTTGTGCCGAAGATCCGGTCGCCGGCATCGCCCAAACCGGGCACGATGTAGCCGTTTTCGTTCAGATGGTCGTCCAGCGCGGCGCAGTAGATCTCCACGTCGGGGTGACGGTCGTAGATGAACTGCACGCCCTCGGGAGCGGCCACCAGGATCATCAGCTTGATGTTTTTGCAGCCCAGCTCCTTCATCTTGGTGATGGCCATGTCGGCGCTGCCGCCGGTAGCCAGCATAGGATCCACGATCAGCACGTCGCGCTCGGCGATGTCCTTGGGGTACTTTAGGAAGTAGAAGTGGGGCTCCAGCGTTTCCTCGTCGCGGTACATACCGATATGTGCCACGCGGGCGGAGGGGATCAGATTGAGGATGCCGTCCTCAAAGCCCAGACCTGCACGGAGGATAGGAACGATGGCCATCTTTTTACCGGCCAGCACAGGCATTTCGCAGGTGCACAGAGGCGTCTCGATGGTCTTGAGGGTGGTGGGCAGGTCGCGGGTGGCCTCGTAGGTCAGCAGCATGGCGATCTCGCCCACCAGCGTGCGGAAGTCCTTGACGCTGGTGTTCTTGTCGCGCATCACCGTCAGCTTGTGCTGCACCAAAGGGTGGTTTACGACGTGCAGGGTAGGGAACTTTTCGTTCATGATCTTATCCTCCGTATATAAAATTATTGATGATCCAAAGTAATGGGCAGCCCCTTTGCCAGCCGCTCCCGCTCCGCCTGACTGAGACGGAGATAGACCGGGCGCAGCTCCTGCGCTGTTGCCATGCGGCCCTCCGCCGCCATGCGCTCCGCCGCGAGAGCAACGCCCACGGCGTTCTGATACAGGCTGTCAGGCGGCGCCATGCGGCACGCGATCCCCTGTTCCGACAGATAAGTATAGCACAGCTTAGCGCCATCGCCAACTACTATTTTCCTGTTATTGAAATTTTTCAGCTCCTCCACCAGTACCTCCAGCGCCACGGCACGATCCTCGCACTGCCGCGTCAGTGCGCCTTCATGGCAGTCAAACACCGCGTTATAGATCTGCTGGCGGCGGGCATCCATGGCGCAGATGACCGTGCCCTCAAAGCTACGGGCGTTCTCCGCCATGGCCTCCAGTGTGGACACGCCGCAGCAGGGAAGCTCCAGCGCCCAGGCCAATCCCTTGGCGGCGGACACGCCGATGCGCAGCCCGGTAAAGCTGCCGGGCCCGGCGGCCACGGCGATCAATCCCATGTCCCTGGCAGTCAGCCCGGCGTTTTTCAGCATGCTGTCGATCAGCGGCATCAGGGTGACGCTGTGGGTCAGACCGATATTCTGGTAGGCGCTGGCCAGCACCGCGCCGTTTTCCACCACGGCGGCGGACACGGACTTGGCCGATGTTTCCAAAGCCAGTATTTTCATGCGATGCCACCTCCCTCTACAGTGATGATCCGTTCGTTGTCCTTTTCGCCGCGGGCGATGTTTACGATGATGGCGTCGGACGGCAGCGCGTCCGCCACGTTTTCGCTCCATTCCACCACGCACACGCCGCCCCGCTCCAGATAGTCCTCCCAGCCGATGTCAAACAGCGCGTCGCTGTCGTCCAGACGGTACATGTCGAAGTGGAACAGGGGCGTTTCGCCCAGATATTCGTTCACGATGGTAAAGGTGGGGGAGGTAACGCGGCCCGTGTAGCCCAGTCCCTGAGCAATGCCGCGGGTCAGCGCGGTCTTGCCCATTCCCAGACCGCCGCGGCAGGCCACCACGGTATTGGGATGCAGCTGCTGGGCCAGGTGGCGGCCAAACGCCTCGGTATCGGACACGCTGTGGGAAATATACTGCATGGTAAACGTCCTTTCGGAAAGTGAAACGGCCCTATTTTGCCATTTTCATTATCGTATCACAAAAAGTTCAAAAAAGAAAGGGGGCAAGACAGGTTTACAGGGAAAAAGTATTGTGGTAGAATGTACAGAGTTTATTTTGGGTTGCTATGCGCCCCAGCGGAGACCACGGAGGAACCATTCATGCAGCGTGTGCGGGAATTTTTACGGGATATTTTGCGGCAGACAGATCTTGTTCTGCTGGCGCTTTGCTGCACCGCCACGGCCTATGGCATTCTGATGATCTACTCCGCCACCCGGTATATGAATACGCTGCGGCTGGTGCTGGTACAGACCGGCGGCGCGGTGGTCGGCATCATTCTGTTTTTCCTGCTGTCGCTGGTGGATATCAGCGAGCTGATGCGAAAAAAGGGCTGGCTGTGGCTGACGCTGTTCGGCCTCGGCATGATCCTGCTGCTGCTGGTCTTTGGCGAGGCGGGCGACACCGGCAATCTGGCGTGGCTGGATTTCCCGTTCCTACCCTTTATGGTGCAGCCCTCCGAGATCGTGAAGCTGACCTTCACGGTGGTGCTGGCGTGGCAGCTGGTGTGGCTTCAAGAGAACCGCACGCTGAAAAAGCTGCCGGATGTGCTGTTTCTGGGCGCGCACCTGATGGTGTTCTTCCTGCTGTACTATAAAATTTCCTCGGATATGGGCAGTGATCTGGTGTTTGTGGCCATCTTCATCTGCATGTGCTTTGTGGCCGGCGTGTCCAAGGGCTGGTTCATCGGCGGCGGACTGACGGCGGCGCTGGCCTTCTACATTCTCTGGGAGGAGGATGTGATCGAGGATTACATGAAAAACCGCTTTATCGTGGTGTTTGACCACAGCTTTCACCCCATGGAGGAGGGCTGGCACCAGACCCGAAGCCTGATGACCCTTGGCGGCGGAAAGCTGACGGGCATGGGACTGTTCCACGGCGTACAGACCCAGAGCAAGGACAGCTCCAGCCTGCCCAACCGCCACACGGACTTTATCTTCTCCGTCATCGGCGAGGAGCTGGGGTTCATTGGCTGCCTGCTGGCGCTGGCGATTCTGGCGGCTATCGTGCTGCGGTGCATCTATGTGGCCCGCAACGCCCATAGTAAGCTGGACGCCTACATCTGCGTCGGCGTGGTGGGCATGCTGATCTTCCAGATACTGGCCAACGTGGGCATGTGCCTGTTCGTGATGCCGGTCATCGGCCTGACGCTGCCGTTTTTCAGCTACGGCGGCTCG